>Ga0153999_1000242_pt1 | contig 26406 bp, 37 predicted proteins | sample TSNC083MetaG_FD_104675 | JGI IMG/M metagenome (GOLD analysis project Ga0153999, IMG submission 104675) | Attine ant fungus gardens microbial communities from North Carolina, USA - TSNC083 MetaG | ecosystem: Host-associated > Fungi > Mycelium > Unclassified | place: USA: North Carolina, Lumber... | reverse complement strand
CTTCGCGCGGCTGCTTCGGCAGCTTGCTCTCGATATTGGCAGTGATGCTCACGGCACCGGCTTCGACTTCGAGACCAAGCGTCAGCGTCACTTTGCCTTTCGCCTTGGCTTTTGGACGGTTGCCGACCTGCTCGCGCAGCTCAATCAACGCATTGCTGAGTTCGCGCGAAAGTTCGGGAGCGAGGTTACCGTTTTTGAGCAAACCGATGATGGTTTGCACATCACGAATCTGTTTCATATTCAATGGTCTCCGGATGTTAAGCCGCCCGGTCGAGCCAAGCGGTAGCGATGGCGGGGCACCAACGACGCAGGCGCTGGCGGTATTCGTCGGCCGCGCGATCCCACGGCCAGATAGAAAATTTTCCAGTGAACCGGATCGGCTTGGCGGCCTCCACCGCCGGGTGCCACGGTGCCGGAGACGGGCCGAGCAGCCATCGACGCTCAGTTGCGAGCATGCGGGTGTCGGTTTCCTTGATCTCGGCGGCGAGGCATGGATCGAGCGGCCACTTAATGCCGGCTGCTTTATGGATCAGTATGTCCAGATCAGCCTTCTGCTCCACAACCGCTCGGCGATAGGCCGCTTCAGCCTCATTGCCAGCAATGCCCCCAATGCGCCGTGCAATCGCTTCGTATGCCGGTGTGGTGAAATCGCCGAACACATATTCATGGGCGTCGTGCAGCAAAAATGCAGCCGCCGCGAGCTTGCCGTTCGTCGAGGCATAAAGCAGATGGTCGGCGCCCATCACGCAATGCTGCGCCACCGAGTAAGGAGCGCCCTGATTGTTGCCGGAAAAACGACCGATTTTGCCGAGCGCCTCCGGCACCTCCTGAAGCAATCGCGCAGGTGTCACCTTCGGAGCGAGTAAATCCTGCTTGCAGTTTCCGAATGTCTGCACCCACGTCATTGCTGCGGTTCCCCAATCGGATTGAGGAGCTGTTGTGATGTTCGCATTACCGCCATTGCCAGCCGACCGGCTGCCAACATGTGAACATCAGAGAGGAAGCTGCCGAGTTTGGCTCGCTCCTCGCATTGGCCAACGAATACTTTGGCATGCAGGGCAGCAATCTGCGAAAGAACAGTCTCATCTGGTGTTGCTGGGTCTAGTATCTCACACAACCGGACGAATTCCGGCATGTGCTTTTCGAATACTTTGCCAAGGTCACGTTCCATTGCTGCCAGGCGCTGGGGTATGGCGGAGTGAGGATAGATCGTCATCGATCATGCTCCCAGAACGATGCACCAGGCAGCAATGCTGCCCGTCAACAGGATGAAGGCGGCAAGGTCACGCGCATTGACGGCGACGGCTTTGAGATTACTCATGAAGGGTTTCATTGCTTCCTCCCCTTCGGGCGCTCGGTTTTGAACCGCTGCGGACGCAAGCCGGCCTCAACACGCAGGATGCGTCGCAGCTTGCGTAAGCTGGAGCCTCGGCCACCATGCAAATTACGGCGAAGACGCAACGCGGTTGCGGCTTCGGGGCCAGTGTCGGCAATGCCGTCGCGGTAATATTTCGACGGCATGCGTTGTGGCAGCATCATCGCCAGGACGTTGGCGGCGGAAAAATGCGGAAGTGGAAGGGTTGCGCCACGCATCATGCCACCGCCGGTTCGAGAGGAAGCTCTGTGTGGCGGTTGTCCTGACGGACGGGTCGCCCTTTGAGCGCATCTTCATGCGCCCGGCGCGCAGCGTTGCCATAGCGAGAGACCTGCGCCAGCGTCCAACCCTTATGGGTCAGGTCCAGAGGGTCTTCGGGAAACTCTCGCCGCATGACGGCAATATCTTCGGCCATACGGGTGATGATCGACGCTGGTTGCGTCATATCCGGCCGCTCCTGCAGCCAGTTCTGCCCATCATGAATTTCGGGCGCAGAGGGACGTTCTGCGGGACGCCGCAGTTGAATAACATTGGAATGCACTGAAACCTCCATCGGTGAGGATGGAGGGAAGATACGAGGCTATTTATCCCCATGTCAAGAGACAAATGAGGTTAAATAACCCCAGTATCATTTTTTATCTTTCAGGATACCTTATCTGGAAAATGTAAGGGTCTGAAATGACATTCACATTCGTTGGCTTTTTTATGTTTGCCGGGCTTCTGACAATTCTGTGGTTTCGGGTACAGAAGAAGGAAAAAGAATGGGTGACCGAAACCCAACCGGAAGAGCCCTCTCTAGCAAACTATCGTCTGACGCGTCGGGAACGCCGCCGCCTTCGCCGTGCCGCTGAACGAGCAATTGCAACCGAAGCAGGCCGCAGTGCGGTACGCCCCCTGCCGAAAATCGCCTATACTGACCCTTCTTCTTATCTGGCCTCGCAACCGGAACCGGTCTCATTTCAGAACAACTTTTCTGAAATGGATTTTGTGGCCTCATCCGATGACGATTACAGCTTTTTCACAGCAGAAACCTGGCGACAGGCAACCATAAACGCTGGCCCCATACCGATCATTGTCAACGGTGAGGAATTTAAATTGGTCTCATTGGCCCCTGGGCAGCATGGCTATCCCTACGTCAATGTTCTGGCGCCGGACGGCGTGAGAAAATCCTATGCAGCTGATGCTCGGCACCAATGGTCGTATCAGTATGCTCCGTTTAATCCATCCGCGTTTCTCGCCATGATGCACGGTGTCGATCCCATAAAGGCCATAACCAACGACGACGCGCCGGAAACATACGAGGAAGCGCTGGGGATGGATCGGGTTGGTGACGGCGAGAAACGCTATGTCATTCATTATGAAAATGCAGAAGGCGAAAGGGCATGGCGTGTCGTTAGCCGGGTTGTGCGTGACTTTGAAAGCTTTACGGCCCGATGTCACTTGCGCTGGGGCGCTCGCCGCACCTTCCGCTGGGATAGACTTCTCGAAGTGATTGACGTGAAGACCGGCGAAATTATTCCCTTGGCAAGTTTTAGAAAGAGCCGATCTTAACGCAAGTGACTATCAATAAACCGTTACCCGAGCCTTAACCCTGCCGATGATGTTGGCTTCTTCCAGTGTTATTTCATAAGGTTGGTAGGCTGGATTGCGCGATGTGAGCCGTAATTTTGGAGGGTTCGATCCGTGAATGAACTCCACCATTTTGAAAACGATGCCGAATCCGTCCCAAACGGCGAAGGCGCCCGGCGGCGAAGGCGTTTTGTCGAAGGTGTCGATGACGGCACGATCTCCGGGCATTAATGAACCGACCGCATTGGGATTGCTTGGGTCCATCATGGAATCTCCTATAACCTCCAGAACATTGGCCGCGCGGTCGTGGATGCGAGCTTCATAACGCAGGAATGCGGACGGAATACCCCATTGATCCTTTATGCCGTCGTGAGCCAGCCATTCTCCCTCCTTGTGAGCGTACTCAATGAACGCCTCGGCAGCGCTTGCACCCGCCCCACCCTTGCCGTCTATCTCTGGAACCGTAACGAAAGGTAGAGAGGTTTCACCGTCTTCCGGGCTTGGCGCTTCCTTGCGCTCTTGGCCGAGAATCCAATCCGGATAAACATGAAGCTCCTTAGCGATCGCGCCGAGCGTGTCCGTTTTCGGGATAGCGCCCGGGCGTTCGGCGATCTTCCGGAAATAAGAGCGGTCGAGCTTCGATTTCCTAGCAAGCTCCTCCAGCGTCATATTTAGTTCCGATGCGCGTTCTTTCACGCGGTCAAGCCATTGTTTCGTCATAGTATCTTTATGCCCCTTTTTCGTGGGGACATGCGACGGGGATATTTAACTTGACACTGAGGATATTTAACCCCATAAATGTGGTAACCTGATTATCCCTCTCCCCGGTTTTCGCATGTTTCGTTTCTTCCTCCCCTCTCTGGCAGCGCGCCAGGCTTTCCAAGGCCTTTTGCAATCTGGCGGCCTGGGCCTTCCATTGCTCTCTGTCCTGATAGGAGCGGCGTGAAATGTCTGTCATTGAACTGTCCTCCGTTGCTGCGATGCGTGGAAGTTCTCATGCCGCTGCCGGACAGTCTTCACAGAAGCTCGGACACTTGTCGCAAAATCTCGGACAGTTGTCCGAGGCCTGTGCCGAGCGGGTAGTTACCTTCCTGCGGACGCAGCATCCGGCCAAGACGGCAGAGAGCGTAGCGGCGGAAACAGGCCTTGGCATCGATCGCATCCGCAAATGGTTGGAGCGCGGCTCGAAGCCGAGTTGCGCCGCCTGCTTCGTGATGATCGCCGTTTATGGCCCGGAATTCCTCTCGGCCGTGATGGACCGTCCACCGGCATGGATCGCCACCGCCGCCCGCGCCGCCCGACGCGAAGAGCTGCGCGCCGAAATCGCCGATCTCGAAAGCCGCCTTGCTGCCGAAGAAAGGCTCGCCGCATGAAACGCTTGACCTTGCTTGCAATCGCCGGGCTTCTGCGTTTTCTCGCCCGTCTACCGCTCGGCGTCGCCAGAGGCCTCGCCAATACAGCCGACTGGCTTGAAGAGAGGGTGGAGAAATGAGCGTAAGTTTATTCGCTGCTCTTTTTAGTCTCAAACCCGCATTTGTCGCATTTGTAGACGCTGATCGACAGGCCGGAATCGTTGAATACGGCAAAAGCCCCTTTCAGGTCTTCCTGCCGGTCAAGCCTCATATAGCCCAGCCCGCATTTCTGGCAGATCGGCAATTTCGGCGTTTCTTCGAGCGCTTTCAATCGCTTCTCAAGCTCATCGACGCGTGCCGGTGTTTCGGTAATACGCTTCCATCCCGGAATCTTTTCAAGGAGGGGAAGAATGTCTTTAAATCCTGGTATTTCCACGGACCAATCTCCTATGCTCGCGGAATTGCGAAGTGTTGCCGATCTGTTCGGCGAGAACCTTCAATCTATCACCTATTCCGTTTCGTTCGCTGGCCGGACCAAAGCTATCACCATCAATCTTCAGCCGATTTTACCGCGGCGAAAGGCATGGGAGCCCGGTATGCTGCCACTGGCGAAAAAACAGTGATCGGCGAGGGACCTTGGTACGAAGAGAGGGCTGCATCGTGAGCGCCTTCACCGTTGTTCGCCCGAAAACCAACCGCCGTCAGGGCATTGCCCGCAACATGGCCGCGGCCGGCTGGCCGCGTTGGGCTATCGCCCAAACTCTGCGCATGAAGCACTCACGCCTCGACGCCATTCTCGACGGTTCGCCGCTATGGGGCGCTGACACCGACAAGCTCAAAGCAGCATGGCAGGATTACGAGAGGCTGGCGGCATGAGCGATTATATCGACTTCCTGAAAGCCAAGGTAAGCCTAGCCGAAGATACCGGTTTCGTGGTGGCGGAAGCGGATATCAACCCGCTGCTGAAACCACACCAGAAACCCATCGTGCAATGGGCGTGTCTCGGCGGGCGGCGGGCGATTTTCGCCGCTTTCGGCCTCGGCAAATCGATAATTCAGCTTGAAACGCTGGACCAGATTACGAAACGCTTTGGCGGCCGCGCCCTCATCGTCGCGCCGCTCGGCGTGAGGCAGGAGTTTCGCCGCGATGCTGAATTGCTCGGCTTGACGATCCGCTTCATCCGCTCGATTGATGAAGCGGAAGAGACCGGCCTCTATATCACCAATTACGAAACTATCCGCGACGGCAAGCTCGATCCGCGCGCCTTCACGGCCGCGAGCCTCGACGAAGCCTCTGTGCTTCGCGGGTTCGGCGGCACAAAGACTTTCCGCGAGTTCATGAGGCTGTTCGACGGCGTGCGGTTCAAATTCGTGGCGACGGCAACGCCAAGCCCGAACCAGTTTATCGAGCTTCTGGCCTATTCCGCCTTCCTCGAAGTGATGGATGTCGGCCAGGCCAAGACACGGTTTTTCAAGCGCAACAGCGAGAAGGCCGATAGCCTCACCATCCACCCGCACAAACAGCGGGAATTCTGGTTGTGGGTGGCAAGCTGGGGGTTGTTTGTCCAACGGCCGAGCGACCTCGGTTTTTCTGATGAGGGTTATGAGCTTCCGGAGATGATCGTGAACTGGCACGAGTTGCCGGCCGATCACGCGTCTGCCGGTGTTGAGAAAAGCGGCCAGGGTCGCCTTCTGCGCAATGCCGCAGCCTCACTCTCCGAAGCTGCTCGCGAGAAGCGTGACAGTCTTCCAGCCCGTGTGGCCAAGATGATGGAGCTTCGGGCAGAAGATCCTGCAGCGCATCGCCTGATATGGCACGATCTCGAAGCTGAACGCGCCGCGATTGAGGCCGCCATTCCGGGTGTCACGTCCGTTTACGGCTCACAGGATCTGGACGCCCGCGAACAGGCGATCATCGATTTCTCCGACGGCAAAATTCAGGAACTTGCGGCAAAGCCGGTCATTGCCGGGTCCGGCTGCAACTTTCAGCGCCATTGCGCCTGGGCGATATTCCTCGGAATTGGCTTTAAATTTAATGATTTTGTCCAGGCTGTTCATCGTATCCAGCGCTTTTTGCAGACGCGGGAAGTGCGGCTTGACATCATCTACACCGAAGCGGAGCGGCCGGTACGCGAAGTGCTGCAAGCCAAATGGCGCCGCCATGTGGAGCAAATGGAAATCATGACCGGCATCATCAAGGAATACGGCCTTTCCGCCGCTGCCATGGCGCAGACCCTCACCCGTGCTCTCGGCGTCGACAGGGTAGAAGTCTCTGGAGAGGGGTACTCTCTCGTCAATAACGATTGCGTGCTGGAATGCCAGCGCATGCCCGAGAACAGCGTCGATCTGATTGTCACGTCGATTCCCTTTTCGACGCAATATGAGTATTCGCCGAACTATGCCGATTTCGGCCATACCGACGACAATGGCCACTTCTGGCAACAGATGGATTTTCTTATCCCGCAACTGTTGCGGGTGCTGAAACCGGGCAGAATCGCCGCCATCCACGTCAAGGATAGGATCGTGCCGGGTGGTATGACCGGGCTGGGCTTCCAGACGGTCTATCCGTTTTCGGATGATTGCGTTGCCCGTTTCAAGCAGCATGGCTTCGGCTTTCTGTCACGAAAAACTATCACCACTGATGTGGTGCGCGAGAATAACCAGACCTACCGCCTCGGCTGGACCGAGCAGTGCAAGGATGGTTCGCGCATGGGCAACGGCATGCCGGAATACCTGCTGATTTTCCGCAAAAGCCCTTCCGACAGTTCCAATGGCTATGCCGACAATCCGGTGCGTAAAGAAAAGCGCGAATGGATGGTGAACCGCATCGATCAGTTCGGCGCGCCTGTCGGCAATGTCGGCCGCTGGAGCAATGACGGCTATTCCCGTGCCCGATGGCAGCTCGATGCGCACGGCTATGAGCCATCCTCCGGCAATCGCCAATTGCTGCCGGAGGAGATACTCGGCCTCGAAGCCAATATGATTTTCAAGCTGTGGAAGCAGTATTCGCTACAAAGCGTTTATGATTTCGAGCATCACGTCAAGATTGCCGAGGCGCTGGAAGAGCGTGGCATGCTGCCGTCAACCTTCATGCTGCTACCGCCGCATTCCAAGCACGATGACGTATGGACCGATATCACCCGCATGCTGTCGATGAACACCCTGCAGGCTGGCGCTGGTAGGGAAATGCACCTGTGTCCGTTGCAGTTCGACATCGTTGACCGCGCCATCGTTCAATATTCAGAACCCGGCGACCTGGTGTTTGATCCGTTCGGCGGTTTGATGACAGTGCCCTACCGCGCCCTGAAGCATCGGCGGCGCGGGACGGCGGTAGAGCTGAACCCGGCTTATTTCCTCGACGGCTGCAAATATGTTGAAGCGGCTGCGCAGGCAATGGCTATGCCGAACCTGTTCGATTTGATGACGGCGGAGCCGTTGGCGGTGGCGGCATGACGTTCCGTTACGGCTCCGTTTGTTCCGGCATCGAGGCATGGTCACTCGCCGTGCATGATTTCGGCTGGGAAGCTTCGTTCTTTTCGGAAATCGCCGAATTTCCGCGTCGCGTGCTTGCGCAACGCTGGCCGGACGTGCCTTTGCATGGCGACTTCACTACAATTCAGGATGGTGATTATGCACCAATTGACCTTCTTGTCGGAGGCACTCCCTGCCAATCCTTCTCCATCGCGGGGCTCCGCGCCGGGCTCGAGGACGAGCTCGGTAACCTTTCCCTTGAATATTGCCGTCTGGCTCAACGGCTTCGCCCCTGTTGGCTGGTCTGGGAGAACGTCCCCGGCGTGCTGTCTATCGACGGAGGACGGGCTTTTGGCTCCATCCTCGGGGCGATGGGGAAACTCGGGTATGGGGTCGCCTACCGGGTTCTTGACGCTCAATACTTCGGAGTTCCCCAGCGCCGCCGCCGTGTCTTCGTTGTCGGATATCTTGGAGACTGGCGTGTTGCCGCCAAGGTTCTTTTTGAGCCCGAAAGCCTGCGCGGGGATACTGCGCCGTGCAGCGAAGCGGAAGCGGCAGTTGCCGCGCTCACTGCAAACGGCGTTGGAACGTGTGGCGTGGATGATAACCAGGCACAAGCCGGACACCTGATTTCCTCGACCGGAGAGACGGCACATTGCCTTAATGCCGGTGGCATGGGGCGACAGGATTTTGAGACGGAAACGTTGATCGCCTATCCCTTGCGCGCACGGGCTCAGTTGGCTCATGATCCGACGCTCGACACCTATGTCACCCACGCTCTACGCGGCGCGGAAGGCTTCGATGCTTCCGAAGATGGCACCGGCCGGAGCGTACCTCTGATACCGATTGCCTTTGATTGCAAGGCTTTCGGCCGCAACGGGTTTGGTATAGGCGAGATTTCGCCGACCTTGCGCGCTATGGGTCACGCCGACACGCATCAGAATGCCGGCGGGCAAGTTGCCGTAATGCTACCGACAGAGGGGGGCAGTCCGGCAACAGATTACGCGGTACGACGCCTCACGCCGCTCGAATGCGAGCGTTTGCAGGGCATACCCGATGGGCACACCAGAATCTTCTCGCGCCGCTACAAGCGCGCGAACATCACTGGCCGGCGCCCAGCCGACATGTGGGAGCCGGATACCGAAACCGGCGGCTGGCGGCTCATGGCCGCCGATGGCCCTCGTTACAAGTCGATAGGCAATTCCAAGGCCGTACCGGTAGTGCGCTGGCTTGCCGGGCGCATCAAGGCATTCGAGGAGGGGTGGCTATGAGTGCACCCCTTCCCTCACGCAGCATGGCTCAACCTCGCCTTCAGCGCATCCTCGATGTATCCGGAGCGGGTTTTGCCAACTGCCTCGGCCGCGCTGTCGGTGTCAGCCAGCAACCCGGCGTCGATCATGATGTTGACGCGGGTGCGGGCGCCGACCTGCCGGAAAGGGACGCGCTGAAGGATGGAGCCTTCGGTGATATCGGCTCGAACCTCGGCATCTGCGGTAAGATCGGCATAGCTGCGCGGCGGCGGCACGATATCGCCATCAGCAACCATCGCCGCAACGTGCCCGGAAAGTGCTTCCTCGGCCTGCTCAACCGCATCCTCAAAACTGTCACCTGCAGAGGCGCAGCCGGGCAGATCAGGGAAAGTGACGCCCCAGGCGGTATCGCCTTCCGGTGCGTGGATCAGGGCATAATAAGCTTTTTTCATCTCAATCTCCGCAAGGTTTGGGCTTGGTGGCGGGGCTTAGAGCCCCGCCTGTTTCCAGATCGTCTTCAGGGTCTTGGGGTGCATGTCCTTTTTGGGGTGCGGCACCGTTACCTTGCCCGGTTTCTCCGGGTGCTTGAAGTGATGGTGGGAGCCGCTCACCGAATGGAGCACCCATCCATTCTTTTCCAGCTTCTTTATGACTTCCTTGGAGTTCACCGTCGCCCCCTGCCCGTTCCAGTGTGTAAAACATACACACGATTAAAGCGACTGTCAAATGAAAAGTGTGTAACCGTGTGTAATTTTAATCATAGGGTTTTGGCATGAGTAAGCTCACACCGCACGAATTGCAGGCATTGAAAGACGCCAACCCGCTCGATGTCTTGATCGAAGCTCGTGGGATTACGCTTGGTCGCATTAATGGCAATGGCGTGCGCGATGCCGCTTGCCCCTGCTCGCCAGTGCGCGGCAAGAAACCGTTCTGGGTCAACACCCAAACCAATACCTATGGCTGTTTGAAAGGCGGCTGCGGCGGCGACATCTTCACCTGGCTCAAGGAATTCGAGGGGCTAGATTTTGCGGCCGCGCTGGAACGGCTTGGCGGCAAGAGTGCGGTGAGCGATCCGGAAGCGGTGGCGCGGGCGCGGGCTGAGCGCGAGGAAAAGATGCGCGCGGCGGAAGCGGCCGGGGCAAAACGCCGGGAGGAAGATCGCGCCAAGGCTTACGATGTCTTCGAGCGCGGCCTCGCCATCGCTGGCACGCCGGTGGAGGATTATCTTGGCGGGCGGTGCCTTGCCGAAGTCGTGACGCGCTGCCGACGCCTGCGTTTTTTGCCGAACGAACCTTATTATCATGAGGTTGATGGTCGTTACGAGATTATCCATCGCGGCCCGGCCATGCTGGCCGCTATCCAGGGCGATGCCGACAAGTTCATGGGCGTTCATCTCACCTGGTTCGACCTGGCCAATCCGGGCAAGAAAGCGGCCATTACTGCGCCAGACGGCACGCGCTGTCCGGCCAAGAAGGTGAAAGGGCTGGCCAAAGGCGGCGCGATCCGCCTCATTGGCGGCCAGCGCGGTGAAACGCTCATCATTGGCGAGGGAATAGAAACCACGCTCTCGGTCTGGCTGGCCCTGCAAAAGCATGGGAAGCACGGGCCTTACGCTGCCTGGAGCGCGGTTTCGCTCGGCAATATGAGCGGCGGCGGGCTTGGCCCGTCAACACCGCACCCGACTGGTCGCGGTTGGGTGCCGTCGGACATACCCGACCCGGCCGCTCCCGGCATGATGCCGCCTGTCTGGGCTCCCAAGGTGATTTTGCTCGGCGATGGAGATTCCGACCCGTTGGTGACGCGGGCGCGGATGCAATGTGCACGGCGGCGTTTCGAGGCGGCCGGACATGAGGTTGCCGTGCATTTTGCGCCGCAAGGCAAGGATTTTAACGACATGGTGACGGCAGAATGAGCGACGCGCTGAAAAAGATTGCCGAACAGGTGGAAGCGCCGGAAACGGCGAACGATAACGCGCGCTTGCCCGCCGGCGAAACCGGTGGGGTGAGAGACCTGCCTTCTCCGCGCGATTTTGGTTTTTCGATCGAACAAATGAACCGGGAATGGGCCGTCGTGCTGATGGGATCGAAGGCAGTGATGGTGCGCAACCTGCCGTCCGCTCCTGTCGAAGACCGCATCCGAATTCTCGCGCCAGAAGCGTTCCGCTTGAAATATCTCAACCGGAATACGGAAGTGCAGGGCAGCGACGGCAAGTTGAAATTTGTCACCTATGCGGAAGCCTGGCTACGCAACCCGGAGCGCCGCGACTACGATGGTATCGAATTTTTTCCGTCCCCTGCCGACGAGGCTGGGACGCCGGGCTATCTCAACCTGTGGCAGGGCTTTTCGGTCAAACCTGTGAAAAAAGAGAACGGTTACACCGTTTTCCTCGACCATCTCCTCAACAATGTCTGCGGCGGCGATATGCGCTTATTCAAATGGGTGTTTGGCTGGTTCGCTCACATGGTGCAACGCCCGCGCGAGCGGGTGGGAACCTCGCTCGTCATGCGCGGCAAGATGGGCGCGGGTAAGAGCAAGGTGGGCGAGGTCATCGGATCATTGTTGGAGGCCCATTTTTTCCAGGTGGACGATCCTCGCTACATCACGGGGCAGTTCAACGCGCACATGGCCTCGTGCCTGCTGCTGCAGGCTGAGGAGGCGGTTTGGGCCGGCGACAAAGCAGCGGAGGGGCGTTTGAAAGGCCTTGTCACTTCCGACACGCAGATGATTGAGGCGAAGGGTGTCGATTCAATCCGGCTGAAAAACTATGTGCGTCTGATCATGACCTCGAACGAAGATTGGGTTGTGCCGGCCGGAAAGGATGAGCGTCGTTTCTGCGTGCTCGATATTTCCGACCATGTCGCACAAAACCATGAGTATTTCAGTGAAATGATGGAGGAACTCAATGATGGCGGGCGCGAGGCCCTGCTTTACGATTTATTGAATTTCGACCTTTCCACCATCAACGTGCGGCTTATTCCCAAAACGAACGCCTTGCTCGAACAGAAGCTGCGATCACTCGACAGCGTCGAAAGTTGGTGGTTCGAGCGATTGCAATCGGGACTGACCACGCGAAAGGGGTGGGAATGGCGAGAATTGATACCCGTGGAGACGCTTTTCCGCGACTATATAGCGCAGGCCGAAATGATTGGCGTGCGGCGGAAAAGCGAAATGACAGCCTTTGGTATCAAGATACGCAAACTCGTACCAGGTTTAAGAAAGGAGCGCGGCCAGCCGGAGGCCGAGGATATCGAAACCGCAGGCAGCACTGAACGCCGGGTGCGGTGTTATGTGCTGCCCCCCCTTGAAGTTTGCCGGGAGGCTTACGAAATGATGCTCGGGCAGCCCGTGGACTGGGGCGAAACCGGTGCGTGAGAGAGACGGCACTGGAGGGATAGAAAGGGTTTTTGGACCACATAGGTGGTCCAGCCCGAAAAAGGTGGTCCACCGTAACTATCTGAAAAATAAAGCGTTGGACCACCTGGACCACCTGGACCACTTCTCCGCGCGTATACGCGCGCGCGAGATGATAAAAATCGCGACTGGTCCCGTTCTCGCCGGGCAAATACTGGCAAAACAGGTGGTCCAAGTGGTCCAGGTAGTCCAACCGTAGAAATATCAATGTGTTAACCTTGGACCACCTTTATATATCTACTTCTTAAAGGTGGTCCAAGTGGTCCAGAGGAGAAATTAAATGCTTGATGTGTTGAAAAATGTTCTTGAACAGGTGCCGAATGTGAACAAGTTCGGCTTATGTCATGGCAGGTTGGAAGAGGGAACGGCGGACTTGGCGGGGTCTCGTCACTTTGCTGGCGAATTCGAGCGGGCCGTAAAATTCCTGGAGCGTTTGCCGAAACGGAAGACCGTGAATACGCGTGACGGCGGCAGCTACCAGTTGAAGCACGTTGCAGAACGATGGGCGGGTGACTACGTCTCCAACGGCGCGCTGATCCTGGCTGCTATCCATTGCGGGTTTGTCGTTACGCCCGATGCCGCCTCTCCAAATGGGTGCCTGAACATTGCGGGAGTTTCGAAGTGGCCGTTCTCGGACGAGGAGCTTACGCGCATGCTTGGTGTTCCGTACCGCAACGGGCGGCCATATCGAGGCCGATGATATGCATCGGTTTGGCGAGTTGAACGAGTGCTTTCGGAGATGATGATGACCAAGGAAAAGATTGATATCGAGGCGTTGCTGGTTTGGGCTTATCGGGAAAGGCAAGTTGACAAGGTGTTGACCGCGAATCCCGAGCGGGTAGTGCCTCCCTCTTATCTCTCTCCGTCCGAAGCGATACGTCGGCAGGGAGAACTTGGCGTGCGTGTCGATACTTCTGGGCCACGTGAAATTCCGGTGACGCACATTATTGGCGAGAGGGATGCTGATGCGCTTACCCTGCATGATGCTGTCATGCGCCTTGATGATTTTTACGCCGAGTTTCAAACTGAAAGCCGGGTGAGGCTCTGGACGGTGGAAGCCGCCGAAACGGCGGGCGGTGCAATCTTGGCGACGGGCACGGGTGCTCATCGGCAATTTCAGATCAGGCTGCCGAAGCGGAGCCCACGACACTTGCGACCGATTTCGGCGCTCGCGCTTGTGGTGGCTCATGCGCGGGCTGGCATTCGGCCAGATTGGCATTCGGAGTGGAAAGCGCCCAGGCGCGGTTCTCGCGCCATACCGGGAAGCCTTGATGCCTATGGCAGGAAACGCAAGGGCGATGCAGGCTTGGAAGAGCGCGAAACCGCTATCGCTCGTGCCGCCTATCAGGTGTGGATCATGTCGCTGGAATGGCTGGCAGCGGAATTGACGGATGGATTGTCAGTCTTCGAGGTGACCGGCCCATTGGCAGAGTCTGAGCCGTGGCAGCTTGATATGGTAGCTTGAGATGCGTTCCCCGACGAGTGATTCCATGCCGCAACTCAATGAAAATAAACAACAAAAAAAGCATTTGACACCAAATGTCCATTGACATATAAGGAAGTTGTAAAAATTTGTAGAAAGAGAAGCCCGACGCACTCCCTTGCGGTCGGGTTTTTCTATGCCTTGAACCGAGGAGGCTGTGATGTGAGCTTTCAGGTCATTCAACACGGCGTTCCAATCTCCGCCATCGCCAGGAACTTCGCTGCCCTGCCAGCTAAAGCCCGCACAGAAATGCTGCGCGGCCTTGGCGAAGGCGGTCTGCGTGTCCGGACAATGGTGAGGCGGTCGCTGCGCGAGCAGATGAACGTCAAGACCATGAAGGCAGTCAACCAACGGACCTCCTCATATCTGAACAGCGCAGACCTGTCCTATCATATAAAGGCCGAAGGCTCCGGCCTTCCCATCGAGAACTTCAAGACCAGCGTAACCGCTCGCGGTGTGTGGTCCGACCCATGGGGGCAAGGCCGTGTATTCGCCCGCTCGTTCCGGAGCGGTGGCAAGCTGAGGGCGCGGCGTGGCTCCGCCCGCGTCCCCGTTCGCAGCCTACGAGGCCCGAGCCCGGCCAAAGAACTCGTGAAGGATGAAACCAAGGCGACCTTCGAGAACGCCGGTCGCACCATCATTCTCCCCATCATAGCCCGCCGCCTCGCCAAGCTGGCGTTTTGACCCCTGTGAAACACTGTTTCACGGGTCCTTCCCCCGGCCCCACCCCTACGCGGGGCGGCGGCACCGCGTTTTGGGTCCAGTCACACCTAAAATCCAAGCCTAAAGTCAAGTTTAGGCTAAAGAACGACTTTAGCCGCCCATGTCTGAAACCCTTACAAAAGGCCAGTTCGCAGAACGCGCGGGCGTTACGCCCGGTCGCGTGTCGCAATGGATCGCTGAGGGGAAGCTGACAGGTGCGGCTCTTGTTGGCGAGGGTCGCTCTGCCCGCATCAATGTTGCGGTTGCATCCGAGCAACTTCGCCTCAAGCTCGATATTAATCAGCGTTTCGGGCTTAACGGCCTGACAACTGTTCTTCCTTCGCCGTCTCCGTCGTCTTCGCAGGTCAATAGCTCACCAGCTACCTTACCTACAAAGGACCGAATGCAGACGCCTCCAGAGGTGGCGAAGGAAGATCCTGTCGAGAGCCGCATCAAAGCCGTGAAATTGCGCCAGGCCGAACTGACAACGGCCCGCTATGAGCGTGAAGATCGCGAAGCACGCGGTGTTTACATGCGCACCGACGATGCCCGCACAGAAATGTTCGGCATCGCAGGCACTTTGTTTTCGATCTTCGAAGGCTCAATCACTGATTTCGCCAGCGGCATTGCCGGCCGGTTCGAGTTGCCCATGCGAGACGTTCAGCACGTCTTGCAGCAACAATTTAGAGACGTTCGCACGCGCGCCGCCGAAAAGCTGCGCAAGGAGCATCTCGACATCGCCGAAACCATACTCGATGCGCCGAAACCGGCAGAGGAATCTGCCGACGCGTAGTCAAAGGGCTTAGCTTTTACATGATCTACCTCGCCAACCCGCGCTATGTGGCTGGCGGGGTGCTCATCGACATCGTCACGCCGCCGCCGCCGGTCGATTATCAGGCCTGGGCGATCGGCAATATCAAGTTTTCCGAGCGCGAGAGCCAGTTTAAAGGCCCGTACAATCCCGACCTTTTCCCGTTTTTCGCGGAGATTTTCAAAGCCCTCGGCCCGGATGACCCGTGCCGGACGGTGACTTTCGCCAAATCCGCGCAGCTCGGCGGTACCGTACTCGCCACGATATTCGTTCTCGGATCGATGGATCTCGATCCGGCCGATTTCCTCTACGTCCATCCGACCGAGGACAACGCCAAGCGCTGGTCGAAGATGAAATTGGCGCCGCTCCTGCGGTCCACGACTGCGATGCAACGGGTTTTCTCCTCGAAATCCCGCGATGGCGCAGATTCCGTGCTCTACAAAGAGCGCGTCGATAACCGTGGCGCCATTCAGATATCCGGCGCCAGTTCTCCGGCTTCTCTTTCGCAGGTTTCCATGCGCCGCCAGGTGCAGGATGACCTGTCGAAATGGGAGTTAAATGCAGCCGGCGATCCGGAGCAGCAGGCTGATAGCCGGTCGCGCGCCTTCGAGTTCGCCAAGGTCTTTAAAATATCGACGCCGCTCGTCGAGCCTGGCTGTCGCATCACGAAAAGCTTCAAGGCGGGCACGCAGGAACATTATTATGTTCCATGCCCACATTGCGGCTTCGAGCAGACGCTCGACTGGGAGAATTTTGCCGCTTCGATTAATGAAGATGCGCCCGAAAATGCGCACTTCACTTGTACCGATTGCGGATGCGCTATTTTCGAGCATCAGCGTCGGGACATGGTGCGGAAGGGCCGCTGGAAGGCTCACAATCCGAAGGCCGCGCGCGAGCACCGCTCCTTCTATCTCTGGTCGGCCTATTCGCCGCTGCAAACCTTCGAGCGCATGGCGCGCGAATGGATTAAGGCGAAGGGCGATCCGGCCGCCGAGCAGGTTTTCTGGAACGACACCGTCGGTAGGGCCTATCAGACCCTCGGCGAAGCGCCACCATGGGAGGAAATTCGCACCCGCGCCGACGCTATCGGCCATAAGAAGGGTCTTATCCCAGAAGGTGGACTTCTCCTCACCATCGGCGTCGATTGTCAAAAAGACTTCCTCGCCTGGCAAGCCGTTGCCTGGAGCCGCGACGGTCGGCGATTTGTCGTCGATCACGGTGAAATTGCCGGCCATATCAGTGAGGAAGAGGCCCAAAAAGGCCTCGACAATCTTCTGAAAGCTACTTGGCGTAACACTTACGGTCACAAGATCGGCCCAGACCTCCTCGCGATCGACGGCAACGCTTGGACCGAGGATGTCTGGAGCTGGGCGAAGAAGCACCCTGTGTCGAAAGTCATCATGGTGCGTGGTGTACCGCAGGAATCTGCGCCGCTTATCGTCAAAGTCAAAAAAGAGCGCAATCGACAAGGCAAGATAGTCCGCTATTCGAGCCGCTTTTACAATTTCGCGACCTCGGTTCTGAAAATGAGCCTCTACCGAAATCTCGTGAAGGCCGATCCACTCGTTCGCGGCTTTGTCGGCATCCCGCAAGGCCTGGAAGATAGCTTTTTCCAGGAATTCACTGCCGAACGCCGCAAGGCCGAAGTGCGAAAGGATGGCTTTACCGTCTACAAGTGGGTGAAAGATAAAAATCAGCCGAACGAGATGCTGGACACACACCTGCAGGCCGAAGCCGCTGCCATCAAGCTCGGCATCCGCCAGATATCGGAAGCCCGCTGGGATCACATCGAGGCCGAACGCACGACCCCGCTGCCTGAAAGCCAGATGGATCTTGAAGACCTGATGGGCACGCAATCTGCACCATCGCAACCGGTGAAAAGCTCGCCGGAACCGCAACCCACCGAGCCCGCCCAGCCGTCGCGCAACATCGCGTCGCGGCTCGCCGCCCTGCATCGTCGAGGATGACCATGGCTGAAACCAAAGAGGTTCTCCGCAGTCGCCTCGACGAGGCTCTGGCGGCGAAGCACAAGCTTCTCACCAAGGGCGGGCTCACTCGCATCCGTCATGGCGAAAAATGGCTGGAATACCGTCCGGCTCAATTGTCCGAACTCCTAAAATACATTGCCGATCTCGAGGCCGAGCTTGGCCTTGAACCCTCGCTCCGCCGCACGCGCTCTCGCCGGATACAATTCTGATGAAAACGAAAATCAGTTCGCTTTTCAGCGGATGGCTGAAACCGTCGGCGCGCGCCGTCACCGATACGCCCTATGAGGGCGCGTCGCATCTCAACCCAGATCTCGCGCGCTTCCGCCCTCGTAACTTTTCTGCGCAGGGTGCTATTTCCGTGGATCGCGACCTGCTTACGGCGCGTATCCACGACATTGCCCGTAATGACGGATGGGCTTCCGCCGGTGTGGCGCGCATGGTTGATGCGGCTATCGGCACCGGATGGTGGCTTTCGGCCTCACCCGTCGCCGAGGCCTTGAACCTGACGACCGACGAGGGCGAAAGCCTCGCCACTCAGTTCGAAACCCATTGGCGATTATACGCCAATGATCCAGATGCCTGGTGTGATGCTGCCGAGCGACGCACCGTCGGCGGCATGATGGCGCTAGCGATGCGCACGCAGATGCTTGACGGTGAGGTTCTCGGCGTCCTGCATTGGTTGGAACGGCCCGGCGCGCCTTACGCAACCGCGCTGGAGTTGATCGATCCAGATCGTCTATCCACACCGAATGCGCGGCCGGACAACGCTAATTTGCGTGATGGCGTCGAAATTGGCGATCGCGGCGAGCCGATTGCTTACTGGATCCGCGTCAATCACCCGGATGACATCATCCCGGTTGCAAATGTCCTACGTTGGGAACGCATCCCCCGCAAGAAACCGTGGGGGCGACGCATCGTTATCCATCATTTCGAGGATGCCCGACCCGGCGCCGTGCGCGGCGTTTCACCTTTTGCCACCATCGTCAAAAAACTGAAAATGATCAGCAAGCATGACGAAGCCGAGCTTCAGGCGGCAGTACTCAACGCCATGCTGGCGGCCTATGTCGAAAGCCCTCTCGACCACGAGCAGCTTGCCGACATGATGGATGACAGTTCCGGCGGCAAGCTTGATGGTTACAATCAATTGCGCCTCGCCTATTGGCGCGATGCGCCGCCGCTCTCAATTCCCGGCGTTAAGCTCAATTTCCTGTTCCCCGGCGAGAAGATCAATATCTCGCAGGCGAACCGGCCCAATCCTGGTTTCGAGATGTTCCAGCGCGCCGCGCTGCGCAACATCGCGTCGGCGCTCGGTATATCATACGAGCAGCTTTCGATGGACTGGTCGCAGGTTAATTACTCCTCGGCCCGTGCAGCTCTTCTCGAGGTCTGGAAAGGGCTTACCGCCCGTTCGGGATTCTTCGGCCACGGCGTTGTCCAGCCCTGGTACGCGGCATTTCTCGAGGAGATCATTGAGACTGGTAAAGTCAAGTTGCCGAGGAAATGTCCGCCCTTCCGCGAAGCAAAAGCGGCTTATTGCAACGCTCGTTGGATCGGTCCCGGCCGCGGCTGGGTAGATCCTCTCAAAGAGGCCGAAGCCGCCATCGCCCGCATCGAAGGCGGTCTTTCGACGCTGGAACGCGAATGCGCCGAACAAGGCCTCGACTGGCGCGAGGTCATGAAGCAGCAGTCGCGCGAAGACAAGTTCGCCGAAAGCCTCGGACTGCCGAAAATCCATGATCGACCGCCGCCTGTCAAAAAGGCAGGCGGCATCCGCGATCAACCTGAAAAGGAACAAGCATGAGCATTCTCATGCCCCAGCTTGCCCAACGCATCTTTGAGCAGCCGCTCCTGATGCATCCGGGCAAAGCGGCCGCCGCACTCCTCTCCATCGGCGGCCGCATCATCGAAGGCGGTGTCGTGCTCGAAGCTGCATCGCTCGCTCACACCGCCTTCGAGAACGGGCGCCCCTCAGCCGGTCGATTGAGCGATTCGCTCGGCCGCCGATACGATAGCGAGGGTCTCCTTCCCTTCGCCATTGTTGATCGTGCTGCTATCATCCCGGTTGAGGGGACCCTCGTTCATAAAGGAGGCTATGTCGGCATGTCGTCCGGCAGCACTTCCTATCAGGGGATGCAGGTGCAGATTACTCGCGCCGCAAAAGCTTACGGCGCAAGTCAGATCAAGGGCGCAGTCTTCGAGATCGACAGTTTCGGCGGCGAGGTCGCCGGCGCCTTCGAAACCGCAAGCCTCATCCGGCAACTGTCGGCCCTGATGCCAACCATGGCGATCCTGACGGATCACGCCCTGTCATCTGGCTATCTCATGGCCTCCGGTTCTCGCCAAATCGTCATGCCTCAACACGGTCTCGCCGGTTCCATCGGCGTCATTCAATTGCATCTCGACCGTTCTGACCAGCTTGAACAACAGGGTGTCAAGGTCACCGTTCTCGCCGCCGGAAAACACAAGGCGGATCTCAACCCGTTCGAAGCGCTCGGTGAGGAAACCGCCACTCGAATGCTCGCGAGGCTGGAAAGCGCTCGCGTCTCTTTCGCCGAAGCGGTAGCCGCCGGTCGCGGCCCACGTTTCAACAAGGCGGCGGCGCTTGCCACTGAGGCACAGAGCTACGCTGGCGACGATGCTCTCCGCCTCGGCCTCGTCGATGCCATTGCCGACAGTGGCGCAGCGTTTGCCGCCTTCCTCAAGGAAATCAACCGCGCCTGATGGCGCATAGCACAAGGATCTTTCTATGACTGAAAGCACTTTGGCGGCCGTCGCGCGCGCTGCGGCCGAACAGATGCCCGCAACCGCCACCCAACAAGACGCTCCCGTTCCGCCTGCGGCTTCTACCCCGCCCGCCCCCGACAGCGCCGCGCTGGCATCCGCTCGTGCCGAAGGTATCAAGGCCGAACGCGAGCGCTGCAAGGCCATCCTAACGGCCGAAGCCGCGGAAGGGCGCTCCGATCTCGCCGCTTATTTTGCCTTCGATACCGAGATGGCCGCCGCTCAGGCTGTTGCGGCGCTCGACAAGGCGCCGAAAACCTCCGGAGAAAACAGTTTTGCCGCGGCTATGCGCACCGATCCGGTGCCGAACATCGGCTCCGGTGCAGGCGCCGCCGCCCCATCGGAAGCCCCTGGCCCATCACTCGCCGAGATGATGAAGGCGCGCTGCTCCTAAACATCCCCACGTTCTACCATAATTTCCCGATTTTTCGGAGTTTCTCATGCTTCTCGCCACCGAACCAAAACGTGCTTCCGACGTTTTGCGCTACGCCGCCAGCTATTACAGCGAAGACGAAGGTGTCTTCATCCCCGGTACTTACGATTATGGCACCCTTCTCGGTCAGCGCACGTCCGATAAGGCTTTCGGCCATTGGGACCCGTCGGCGACTGACGGCCTGCAGGATGTCGCCGGTTTCGCCCTCTGCCATATGGTCAACGATAATCCGAAGAAGGGCATCGTCATTGCCCGTCACGCCGTCGCGGCGAAAAACGGCATCATCTTCCCCGACGGCCTCACGCCAGCGCAGAAAGAGGCGGGTGTCAGTGGCCTGACTACGCTCGGCATAGTCGTTCGCGACGGCGTCTGACCGACCTTTCATCCCTTTGCTTGAGCGGCCCGGCTTCCACCGGGCCGTTTTCTTTTGCGCTTTTTACGGATTCCTCCATGGCCACCATTCTCGACTATTTCTCGTCGCCGCATTTCACGGCGCGAGCGTTGACCGATGCTGTCAACATCATCCCCAACATGTACGGTCGCCTCGGCGAACTCAACCTCTTCCCAGTCAAGGGCATCCCGACCACTTACGTCGAAATCGAATACAAGAACGGCGTATTATCGCTTCTGCCCGCTCGCGAGCGCGGCGCTCCTGGTACACAAGGCAGCCGCGGTCGCCGTCACAAGCGGATTTTCGACATCCCGCATATTCCGCATGACGATGCATTGCTCGCCAAGGATTTGCAGAATGCCGTCAAGTTCGGCACGAATGACGTTTTCACGCCCCTCAAGGAGCTGATGAGCGAAAAGCTCGTCGATATGCAGAATCGTCACCTCATCACCCTCGAACATCTGCGTATGAGCGCGCTCAAGGGAGTAATCGTTGATGCCGATGGTTCCGTGATCTACGACCTGTTCGATGAATTCAAGATCACGCAGAAGGTCATTAGTTTCGGGCTTTCCAACAAGGATACTGATGTCTCTCAGAAATGCCGCGACCTGAAACGCTATATCGAGAAGAGCCTGATGGGCGAGGTCACCGACGGCGGCATTCGCGTACTCGTCTCGCCGGAGTTCTTCGATCTTCTCATCGCTCATCCGAAGGTTGCGGATGCGTATAAATATTACTCTTCCACACAGGAGCCCCTGCGCAACGACCTACGCGCCGGCTTCAAGTTCCACGGCATCACCTTCGAGGAATATGTCGGCGAAGCGCCTTATACGCAGAATGACGGTTCGCTCGTCTCCCGCCGCTTCATCGCCGAAGGCGAAGGACATGCTTGGCCTACTGGTACCCGTCAGACCTTCCAAACCTATGCGGCGCCACCGGATACGTTGAACGAGGTCAACCTCGCGCCGAAGTCGTCCGACCTTATCTTCGCCATGCAAGAGAAGATGGATTTCGATAAAGGTATTCAGATCCACACGGAATCAAACCCACTGCCTTTCGTCAAGCGCCCTGCTCTGCTCGTCAAAGTCATTGCAGACTGACGACTCCATTCTGAAAATTTCTCCTGAAAACGGCAACCTTCCGGAATTTCCGGAGGGTTGCCTCTTTTTCGAAAGCCTGTTTCATGCTGGTCAAGATCACCAAAGATTACACCTATTCAATGGGCAGAGGCTGCACACGCACCATATTTGCAGGGAGTGTCTACGACGAGGACGAGGCGCTGGTCGCCAAGATCATCGAGGCGAAAAGCGGCAAACCCTTTGATAACGAAACCGCCAAGTCGAAAAAAAGCAGCAAACAGGCTGATCCCCCCGTCGGCGCAGCGTCATGACCTCCATCTTCGAAGAGGAATGGGCGGCACATGAGCGAGACCTTGCCGACCGCATGGCCGGTTCCGTCACTTTTCTGCCGATGACAGGCCCCATCAACGGGCGCGGTAGCCCTGATCTTGGGCGTCCGGAAATCACGTTCCAGGGCATCATCGACGAGGAGTTCCCGGAAGCGAAGCTGCCCGGCGAACAGGTGACGAGCCGCATCCGCCGCTACGGCAACATTACCGTTCTCCACGCCATGCTGTCGGAGCTCGACGGTGTAGCTATGCGGCAGGGAGATATTGTCATCAACAATGATCTGCCCGGCAAGCCACGCTACCGCGTCGTCCGCACCTATCCGGACGGCCTCACCTGGTTTTACGCCGAATTGACCCGTGAGTAATCATGAGCCTCAACCGTCTCGCCTTGCGCCTCGCTGCGATCTGCGCCCTGACCAATAATGGGCGCGACCCGCATCCAACCCTCGCCGGCCCATATGTGTTCGATTCCCGTCTCGATCCGATCGAGAATATCATTGGCGATGATACGCCCTTGCCGGTGCTCACCGTTTACACGGATCGCAGCAATAATCTCTGGCCCGTCCAGGTCAACGGCGAGAACAAGCGTGCGACGGCCAATCTTTTCATCGAAGCTTCTGTCGCCGTACGAGCCAAGAACCAGGCTGGTGAATACGAGGTTTGCTTTCCCGCAACCGATGCGGAAATCGAAACGACCCTCGACGTGCTCGGCTTCCAGGTCAAGCAAACTCTGTTCGGTTCGGAAGTTTTCGCTGCACTTGTCAGCGAACTCATCCAGATCGAGGAAACCCGCGCAGCCACCGCCGACGGCCAGCGCATGGCGGTCAATTTTCTCGACATGCAGTTCCGTGTGATGCCGGACAAGGCTTACGGCCGGGTGCCCGATCATTTCCGCCCGCTCATCGCGCTTTTGAAGGATAATCCGGAATACGCCGACCGGGTGCCGATCCTTGAACAGCTTTGTATTGACCCCTCCGCTGTCGCTCCCGGCGAAATCACGCGTCGCGCCCAGTTCTGGCCCCGCGAAACCGCCCGCGCTCTCGGCTATCCGGTTTAAGCCATGTCCGATTTTGCAGCCCTCATGCGTCGCCTGACTGATCGTCTGGCCGAGCAGGATGCCGAGATCGAGGGATTAAAACGCCGGCTTAACAACATGATCCGTGAAGGCGTCTGCACTGATGTCGATCATGAAAAGGGTAAGGCCAAAGTAAAATCAGGCGGGATAGATTCTCCGCCAATAGCCTGGGCTCAGCGTTCCGGTGATCAGCAGGAATACGATCCGCCGACCAAGGGCGAGCGCGTTATCCAGCTTTCGCCGACAGGCGATCCGGGACAAGGCATCATCATTCCCGGCGGCTATTCCGACCAATTCCCGCAACCTTACAATAAGGGAGCGAGCTGGTACCGCAAGGTTGGCGACGCCACGCTCCTGATGGACAAGGAGCAGGTGATACTCAAATTCGACGAAGCCAGCGTCCGTATCGCAGCCGATGGCATCACGATTGGTATCGGTTCGTCTTCTTTCAAGATTGGTGCCGATGGCATCGATCTCGCCGCTTCGAAGTTCAACGCTCGCAAGGCTTAATCCGATGCCCGGCATTGCTGTCAAAACTCTCGATGTCGCTGGCGGGCAGCAGCTTGGCGGCGGACAGGATTGGTTCACCGTGGAGAGCCAGCCGGTTGTTGTGCTTGGCGATCCTGTTGCCGGTCATGGCAAAGCTCCGCATCTCGCGCCCGTAATGGCGCAGGGTTCCGACTGGATGACCATCGACGGCAAGCCCGTCTGCCGCGAGGGCCATATCGCCTCCTGCGGCCATGCCACCAGCGGGCGTTCCTGGTTTCTAATCCCATAGGATTTTTGCAATGAAAGAATATGAAGTCACCGTTTCTGCCTGGATGGAAGATGCCGAGGGCGTAGGAGCCCACCGCAACAAGGGCGACAAGATCAAGTTGACATCCGGCCAGGCCGAATGGCTGAAGCGCGCACGCCAGATCAAGGAATGCAATCGCTCGGCCCCGTCTGTTCCGAAGGTCGAGCCGATATCCGAAAAGCCGTCGAAGACGAAGGCTTAAGGCCATGGCCGGCATGTGCCGCCGAACCGGGCGGCTCCTTACCGGCTGGGACGAAATCAAGCAGTCGATCACGATGATCCTTACCACCGCGATCGGTTCGCGCATCCTGCGCCGGGCCTTCGGCTCCGGCGTGCCGGATATCCTTGATCGGCCTATGAACGAAATGACGATGGTCGATACCTATGTCGCCGTCGTCGAGGCGCTTGAACCGCGCATTGTCAATGGCCGGCAGTACGGCGAGCCGCGTTTCGCGCTGACGTACATCGTCCCGCAGGGCGACGGAAGCAGCAAGGTGTCATTCGGCCTTTCCGGCATCGAGTTTCCGCGCGGCCACCTCGGCGATTTTTCCGTTTACGCCTACCGCACCTTCACTCTCTCATTCTGAAAGCTTCCGCAATGGCTGACCGTCTCCCACTGCCGGATCCCGTCCTGCTACGGGAGCTTTCGGCAGATGTACTGTTTCAGAATCGTCTTGATGATTTCCGGGCGCGCTGGCAGGCATCCGATGCTCTGAAAGAAATCGCGCCGGATTTCGATACCTACATGATGGAGGGTGGGCCCGCCCAGGTTGCCATCGAATCGGCCTCGGATGCCGATCTGCATCTCATCGCCGAGATGAACAAGTGGGCGCGCGTGCTGCTGATTGCGGGTTTTGCATCCGGTAACGATCTTGACTTGATCGGCGCACGTGAGTTCCTGCCGCGTTTTCCCAATGAGGGTGACCCGGATTATTGGGACCGCATCCTCGCTGAGCGCCGCGGTAAGATGTGTTATGGCGCGGACCCCTGGTACGTGCGCCACGCCAAGAATGCCGATCCGCGCGTTCTGGAAGTGGCAGTCACCGGCAATCGACGGCGCAAGGTCGAAATAGCCATCCTGTCGCGAGACAACGGTGGGGTACCTACGCCTGATTTGATCGAGGTGGTCCAAACCAAGCTCACCGTGCCGGGTATTCCGCGCAATAACGATATCGTCGAGGTTGTGCCGGCTGTTATCGATACGGTGGATATTCGCGCACACGTCACGCTGCTCAGCGGGGCGAGCGAGGCCATTCTCGATCCGCTACCGGCGAGCACCAGCAAGGCATGGCTGGCGCAGCCCCGTCTCGGCCGTGACCTGGTAAAGGACTGGCTCAAGGGTCAGATGATGGTACCGGGCGTCTATAAGATCGAGTTCCCCGGATTCACTGACATCATCGTGCCGTCGAACCGCGCGGTTGCTTTAGGCATCGTCACCACAATACCTGTCGGCAGGGCGTTCTAATGACCATACCTCTCTCCGGCGAGGCAACCCCGCTGGAGCGGGCGCTCGCCGATGTCATGGATACGCGCTCGCGCTTGCGTCCCTATCTCAGTAAGGTTCTGCGCCTGACCTGGGATGAAGTGCCGGATGACTGGCTCCCCTTCGCCATTCAGGACGAAGGCCTTGACGAGCTTGTGCCGTTCATTCCACCGCGGACGATCCTGTCCGACGAAGGCCGCCTCTGGCTGCGCGAGCGTGGATCATCTGCTGCGATCATCCGGGCGCTCGGCTGGCTCGATCTTGATGTGACATTGCATTACGAACCGGACGCGGACGAGAACTTTGATCTGTTTCAGGTCGAGCTTGCCGATCCGGTCGGGATCGGACACCTGCCGGACCTGATCCGGTTGGCAACCCTTTCAAAACCGACTACCGATATTCTCGCCCGCATCTTTTCCGGCTACGACGCCCGGCCCTTCCGCCTCGATCATTGCCGCCTCGACGGCCCGGACATGCTCGACGACTGGTCCGGCGTCCGTCTGCCGGAAACGGATCATGCCGTGATCTCGTTCGGGATCAGCAGGATCGGGGAAGCCGCGTTCGAACCGACCGTCACCGGGCAGGCGTTCATGCTGGCGCTTTGCGGCGCGACCGCAATCCGCGAAGG
>Ga0153999_1000241_pt1 | contig 26415 bp, 23 predicted proteins | sample TSNC083MetaG_FD_104675 | JGI IMG/M metagenome (GOLD analysis project Ga0153999, IMG submission 104675) | Attine ant fungus gardens microbial communities from North Carolina, USA - TSNC083 MetaG | ecosystem: Host-associated > Fungi > Mycelium > Unclassified | place: USA: North Carolina, Lumber... | reverse complement strand
TGACATGTTTGAAAAGAAAGCTGAGATTGTTGGTAACAAAACTAATGGCTCTTACAACAACAACAACAACTACAACTACAACTACAGCTACCAAAACAAATCTGATATCTTCAACAAAAAAGCCGAAATCGTTCAAAACAAAGCAGATCAGGCTGCGGAGCAAGGATTGACTGAGAAGGCTGATGCTCTTAACAAAAAGGCTGACATGTTTGAGAAGAAAGCTGAACAAGTATCTAGCGAACCCGTTGCATACGGATATGATTACCAGAACAAATCTGATATCTTCATTCATAAAGCAGATATTCTTCGTTCAAAAGCTGAACGTGCTGAACAAAATGGCAACAGCGACAAAGCAGATGCTTTAAACAAAAAAGCTGACCGTTTCGAACAAAAAGCTGATCGTTTCACTGTATAATCAAACATTCTAAACAATTTTTATAACAACAAATACCAAAAAATAAAACAAACCGAATGATCCAACACATTGAGAAAACTGCAACAAAGGGGTCATTCGGCAATAAGGAGACGGAATATTATGAATAAAAAGACTAAAATTATCGCAGCAGGTATCACAAGCGCAGCATTCGTAGCACCACTAGCAGTAAGTGCAGAAGTAGCACCGGCTAAGGCAGATATTTACACTCAGAAAGCTGATATGTTCCAGAATAAAGCTGAAATCGCAGCACAATATGGTAACACAGATAAAGAAGCTGCTTTCAATCGTAAGGCTGACATCTTCAACCAAAAAGCTGAATACGTAAAAACAAGCTCATCTGCCAACTTCAATTACGGCGGATACCAGAACAAATCTGATATGTTCGAGAAAAAAGCTGAAATTGTAAAAAATAAAGCGGATCAGGCTGCAGAGCAAGGACTTACTGAAAAGGCAGGTGCTTTGAATAAGAAAGCTGATATGTATGAGAAAAAGGCCGAAATCATTGAGAGCAAATCTTCAACTACAGCACAGCCTCTTTCATCTGAAGTACAAGCACTTTCATTCACTAGTTATGAATCTAAATCTGATTTATTTAATGAAAAAGCCCAAATTGTAAAAGATAAAGCTGAACAAGCTATCGAACAAGGTTTGACTGAAAAAGCTGAAGCCCTAAACAAGAAAGCTGATATGTACGAAAGAAAAGCTGAAATTATTGGCAACAAAACTAATGGCTCTTACAACAATGGCTACGGCTACGAGAACAAATCTGATATGTTTAACCATAAAGCTGAAATTGTAAAAAACAAAGCTGAGCAGGCTGCAGAGCAAGGTTTGACTGAAAAAGCTGATGCCCTTAATAAGAAAGCTGATATGTTTGAAAAGAAAGCTGAGCAAGTATCTGGTGAACCCGTTGCATACGGATATGGTTACCAGAACAAATCCGATATCTTCGATCATAAAGCAGATATTCTTCGTTCAAAAGCTGAACGTGCTGAGCAAAACGGCAATAACGAAAAAGCAGATGCTTTGAACAAAAAAGCTGACCGCTTCGAGCAAAAGGCTGATCGTTTCACAGTATAATAAGTTTACTAAAACTGCCCCCTCTCTCAAACGAGGCGGACAGTTTTTCGTATAACCAACTTTTTTGTGTGATTAGCAGTATGTTCTATAACTCTAACTATGTTCCCGTAGACTTACACGGATGATAGCTGATAGAATGGTAAAACATATATGTAAGGTGGTGGAGCTATTGAAAGAAAATATACATGTTGCACGCAAAGTCGTAACAGCTACATGGGTCGGCATTATAGTTAATACTCTTCTTACGATCATGAAAGCAATTGGCGGTATTCTCTCTGGCAGTAAAGCGCTAATTGCAGATGCCTTACACTCAGCATCAGATATTGTAGGCTCCGTGGTTGTTCTTTTCGCCGTAAAAATTGCCCACCGTCCACCGGACAAAGAGCATCCATATGGCCATGGGAAAGCAGAAAATATCGCATCACTCATCGTCGCTATACTTCTTATTATAGTTGGAGCCGAAGTAAGCTACTCTTCAATTAAGATTTTCTTTGGTGAAACACCGGTGCCGCCGGGTAAATTAGCCCTAATTATTATCATAATTTCTATTGTCATCAAAGAAGCGCTGTTCCATTACAAATACCGACTTGGGAAGAAGTACAACAGTACCGCACTTATTACAGAAGCCTGGCATCACCGCTCAGACTCCCTCTCTTCTCTTGCAGCCCTAGTTGGAATCGGAGCAGCTATACTCGGTGCTCATTTCAATATTCAGTTTCTAGTCTACGGGGATGCTATCGCAGGAATCGCTGTATCTTTAATTGTAATTAAAGTCGGCTATTCGCTCGCAAAAGAATCCTCACTCGTTATCATGGAAAAAGTTCTTGATGATAAAGAAACTGAGCCATATATCCAGACTGCCTGCAGCATAGATGGGGTCAGACGGGTTGATATGATTCATGCTCGTACGCATGGAAGCTATGTCGTAATCGATTTAAAAATAGGCATTGATCCAAATATCAGTATTGAAGTTGGACATAATATCGGTAAAAGAGTGAAGCAGCATTTAATGAAGGAACACTCAGAAATTGAAGATGTGCTCGTTCATTTAAATCCTTATCATCAAGATTAAAAATTCCTCTGTTATCTGAGGGAGTTTTACTGTCCTAATGAGATGCTCATACAAATTCGTGCAGGTTACATAAATTATGCTGAGAGCGGGTCTGTATTTTAGTTATAATACTTAAAGGCTTATTTAATACTTGAATACTTGGGATTAGGCGAATGGTCATACGCAAATTGCAAATAAATCAAAAAGAAGCCGGATCCTTTTATAAGAATCCGGCTTCTTTTTAAATTTAAATTACTTACCAGGATAGTCCTCTGGTCTTGTAACAGTATATCCTTCATGTTCAATCGCGTTCGTAATATCAACGATTGTCACCTTTGAATCATCATAAGATACTTCTGCTTTTCCAGGATTCAAGCGTACTTGTACATCATCAACGCCTGAAAGTTTTCTCAATGAATTCTGAACCTTATCTTTGCATTCTTCGCCTGTCATGCCATCCACATTAAACGTTGCATTCATATTAAACTCTCTCCTTTGTATTCCAGTAATTTAGTACCTCTTCGGTTATAACTATCTATAGCCGTTATCGATTGTTTTAAAACATAACCACCCCGTTTGAACACCTTCATTTATATTAAGAAAGCCCGCTCCTATAATAGAAGCGGGCTTTGCGAACTTACATTACAACATCGTAACCTTGATCTTCAATCGCTTTTGTCATATCAGCAATTGTTACTTTTCCATTATCATAACTGATGTTTACCTTACCTGCTCCGAGCTGCACTTCTACACTAGTAATGCCTGGAAGTTCCTCGACTGCTCCCTTTACTGCTTTCTCACAATGTCCACATGTCATGCCTTCTACTTTCAATGTTACTTCCATCATATATCTCTCCTCATTCATTTAAATTTTAACTCGTTTAAGTCTTAAAGCATTCGCTACAACACTTACTGAACTGAATGCCATTGCTGCTCCAGCGATCCACGGGGCCAACAGGCCGAGTGCTGCAATCGGTATGCCTGCTGTATTATAGGCAAGTGCCCAAAATAGATTTTGTTTAATATTACGGATCGTCGCATTGCTCCAGCCAATCGCCTTAGGAATGAGTAATAGCTCGCCGCCAAGAATTGTAACATCTGCTGCTTCAATAGCCACTTCCGTTCCTGTACCAATCGCGATGCCGATATCTGCAGCTGCCAATGCAGGTGCATCATTAATCCCATCGCCAACCATCGCCGTCTTTTTACCTGTGCTTTGGATTTCTTTTACTTTAGCCGCTTTTTCCTCTGGCAAAACTTCAGCAATGACCTGGGTAATTCCTGCCTGTTTTGCAATTGCCTGCGCTGTTCGCGTATTGTCCCCTGTTAGCATGATGACTTCTAAACCTAGATTTTTTAATTGGCTAATTGCTTCTTTAGCCGATTCTTTAATTGGATCAGCTACTGCAATCATGCCTGCATAAATACCGTCTACTGCTGTAAGCATAACCGTTTTTCCATCTGTTTCAAGCTCAGACATCTTAGATTCGGCATCCTGTAGATCAACCTTTGAATCTCTCATCAATTTACGATTTCCTGCGAGTAATTCATGACCTTTCATTGTCGCTTTTATACCATGCCCTGGTATTGCTATAAAGTCAGTGACCTCTTCAAGCTCAAGATTTTGTTCCAAGGCATATGCTGTAATCGCTGCTGCAAGCGGATGCTCAGATGCCTTCTCTGCACTAGCGAGCAGCAATAATGTTTCATTTGTACCTGTGTAATCTGTTACTTGCGGTTTTCCTTTTGTTATTGTCCCCGTTTTATCAAGAACAATAGTATTCAATTCATGTGTTCGCTCAAGATGCTCGCCGCCTTTGAACAAAATCCCCTGTTCAGCAGCCTTTCCCGTACCGACCATAATCGATGTCGGTGTTGCAAGCCCAAGCGCACATGGACAAGCAATAACAAGAACAGCAATACCCGCAACAAGTGCTGGCTCGAATTCACCCGGCGTTACGAAGGAAATCCAGATGATAAACGTGACGACAGCAATACCTACAACAATAGGAACAAAATATCCTGAAATGACATCTGCTAGACGCTGAATTGGAGCTTTCGAGCCTTGTGCATCTTCAACTGCCTGAACAATGGAAGCTAAAGCTGTATCTTTGCCAACTTTTGTTGCTTCCATTTCAATTGTGCCATTCTGGTTCAATGTAGCTCCAATCACATTATCATCTTCTCCCTTTTCAATTGGGATCGATTCACCTGTGATCATCGATTCATCTGCTGATGTACGGCCCTTCACAACGATACCGTCGACAGGAAACTTTTCGCCTGGCTTTACAATGAGTCTATCTCCCTTTACTACCTGATCGACCGGAATCATTTGCTCTTCACCAGTTCGTAGAACACGCGCTTCCTTCGCCTGCAAGTTCAACAGCTTAGAAATTGCTTCTGTCGTGCGTCCCTTCGCACTTGATTCTAGATATTTCCCAAATAGAATGAGCGTAATAAGGATGGCACTTGTTTCGAAATAAAGATGCGGCATAAAGTCTGGATTGCCAATTGTTTTGAATGCCTCATATAGACTGTAAAAGAATGCCGCACTCGTACCCAGCGCAACAAGCACATCCATATTCGCTCCACCGCTTTTCAAATTCTTATAAGCGCCCTCATAGAACTGCCAACCGATAATAAATTGCACCGGTGCTGCGAAAGCGAGCTGGAACCAAGGATTCATGAAAATATGCGGCAAGGCAATACCGAATAAATGATCGAGCATTGTTATGAGAAGTGGGATTGACAAGACTGCCGAAACAATCAGCTTAGCCTTTTTACGCTTCAATTCCTTTTCTTTAGAAGACTGCTTCTCTTCACGTCCTGCCTGTGGCTTCGCATCATAACCAAGACCTTGAACTTTCTGAATGATTTCTTCTTTATCTATAAGTCCTGATATATACTCGACTTCTGCTGTTTCATTAGTAAGGTTCACTGTTGCCTTGCTTATGCCCTCTTGCTTGTTCAGGACTTTTTCAATCCGTGTTGAACAAGCGGCACATGTCATCCCTGTAATATCGAATGCTGCTGTTTCTGTTTTTACACCGTAGCCGATATCACCGATTTTCTTCTCTAACGAAACAGGAGAAGCAACCTCAGGGTCATAAGTAATCTGAGCCTTTTCTGTTGTCAGATTCACCTGTGCTTCGACACCATTCATTTTATTAAGAACCTTTTCTATGCGAGTAGAACATGCAGCACATGTCATTCCTGTTATGCCGATTGTAACTTCTTTTCGATTCGTCACGTCCGTTCCCTCCTACTTAGAAAATTGTTTAAGTACATCTATCAGTTCATCAATCGCAGCATCACCATTATCCTGCTGGATTGCATGCTTCACACAATGCTTCATATGCCGCTCCGTCACTGAGAAACCGACCTTCTTCAGTGCCGCTTCAATTGCACTTAACTGAATCAAGATATCCACGCAGTATCGATCTTCTTCGACCATCTTTTGAATACCGCGCACTTGGCCCTCAATTCGTTTTAGGCGATTCACTACAGCCTGTTTCTCATCTTTTGTTCTTGGTGTGACAGGTTTCTTTTCAGTCATTTACTACACCTCCAGTCTGTTTTGTTCATTACAATTACTATACCCCCCTATTGTATTTATGTCAAACGACGAGATTATATATTTTACTAGGGTTAGCAATTTCTAAAAGAACAAGAGCTTCAGAAGCGCTGCGATAATTCATTCCAGATAATAAAAAGAGCCTATTCTAATTCGTCCCGTACTTGTAAGAAAAGAGGTTACAGCCATTAAGAAGTCTTGCCAGATTCACAATTACTCACTCGTTGAAGCAAAGCAGCATACAGATCACATTAAAGAGAAAATAAAAATAAAAACAAAGAAGGACACTGAATGTAATCAGCGTCCTTCTCTGTTTTTATTCCCCGCTCTGTTCAAGAATTGTCCGATCGTTTAATTCTTGTACTTTACGGTTGTTGTTACTATAGAATGATTTGAATTTCTCAATCTGATCTGCTGAAACTTCCACCGGTTCCTTCAATACGTACCATTCAACATTTTCACTCAGTGGCGGTGTTGTTAGGGAGCCAAGATAATGATAGTAATCTGTTGTATCTTTTGGAATCATGCTACTGAATTCTACATTTTGTACAGCTTCACTTTTCTCGCCTTTTTTCACATTACTAAGGATTTTCCCAAATGCCTCATTTTCTTTACCTTCTTTGAAGAATACCCCTACAACTGCAAGTCTTCCACTTTTGGATGCGTTTACAAAGTGAGCTTCAATAGGTAGATGCTTGCCATCTAGCATATGTTCACTTTCTGCATGGAAGTGCACTTGTTTAAAATCAAACGTTCTCCCATTAATCTCAGCAGTACCTTCTCCACCTGCCTGAATACTATGACCATTGTCTTCTACATAAGCTGCTTCCGTCTTGTAGTTCAATTTCACTTTACCTGCATCATGCATTTTCTCTGCGCTTTTAGAATCCAAATTTATTGGCGATTGCATTTTACCCGATTCAACGTTCCATGCTTCCTGGTTTTCATAATCCCAATGAGCGTCATCCTTCTTTGAATCTTGTTGAACTGTAGTTTCTTTCTCTTTACCTTTTGACTGTTCAGCTGCCCCACATGCAGATAGGGTAATTGCTGATACACACAAAAGAATAGCAATAATTTTGTTTCTCAAGTTTCTCTCCCCAATCGTCTATATGTAATATTTTCCTTTTTATCATAACATGACCTAGGCAAAATTATGTATAAGTTTTTCATAAGAATTCAAATATGTAATGGAATTTTCTTAATCCAGACTAGATAACAAAAAAACAGCCACTAACAAAAACGGCTGTCTCTTCATTTATCTTTTATTTTACGTACAAGTTCATCATACTCTTCATGAGTAATCTCTCCCTTTGCTAAACGCTCCTTCGCAATGTCTAGCGCACGCTTGTCTCCCGACTCATTATCAATTAAATCATTGTACACCGTACCGCCACTTCTCGAACCCGTACGAAAAATAGATATAGCACCAAATATGATGAGCACCATAATAATAATCCACAAAATCGACATGCCTCCCATTCCATGCATCATAGGAAAGTCACCTTCACTTTCAAGTATATGATTTTATATACCCCTACAAGGCATTTTAAATGAATCTGCTCACTACCCTCTGTTACCTATACCACATAAAGTTAATAAGTGATCATCAATTAGAAATTGACATCATGAATATTCACTATAGTATTCTATACACGCGTGTCTGCTGTGCTCAATAATCTACTTTCACTAGTTCAAACAAGTGTTTGATCAAACGGGTAATATGATTCCTATAATTAACGTATGACTGTCTATTTATAGAAAATCTGCATAGGCCTCTATGTAGCTCATGGGTACTCTCAGTTTCTATGAAAAATTTAAAAGAAACATATATTCTGCTGCATAGAGGGCAATAACGAAATATTTTCCCTTCTTATATAAAGTTACATTAAAAAACCATTGCCAGTAACCCAGCAATGGTTTTTCCATTTACATCATAGCGCGGCACGATGAGATGCACGCTTCGAGATCCGATACGGCATGTTGCATTTTTTGTCTTGCTTCTGGCTGTGCAATTTTGAGCGCCTTATCCAAATGTGACAGTGCGCTCTCACATTCCTGAATACATTCTTCCAAATGCCCTTTTACCATTTTCGAATCCCTCCTGTAAATGCGAACTCATTCGTTATTATGTACAAGCAGATACGAATTATGCAGCCTAAGATGTGAATTTAAGAGTACTCTGCATTACCTCCAGCGTTGCAGAAGAGCATTCATAATCACGACATGCAAACAATAAATCCATTACATTTATGAAGCATTCCACATTAAGCGTTAATCTTCCTTATAAGGATATTTTTCAAATATTACGAGTGAGAAGGTTGCAACTGGGCCCAACAATAGAGATAGCAGGAACCAATTCAGTCCACTACGATTCTTTCCTTGTGCAATCCCCGCATTAATCAACGCCAGCGTAAACCATCCAATACCATATTCGCTCTCCATGCCCATTCCTCCGTTTTCTTTTCATCATAGAATAGTTCAGACGAAGTTCCTACCCTATTTTAAGAATTTATGGAAAATTATATTTGACATATATATTAAGTTAAACTAATATGTTGTTATAAGACATATTAGTTTAACTTAATACGTGGTGGAGGAATCAATTTGCTAAATACAGCTCTGGATACAAAAGTTCAATTCCTGCATGGCTTTTCACATAAGACGCGCATTCAGATTCTCGATCTATTGCAAGATGGTGAAAAGACCGTTTCAGAAATTACGAAATCGGTGAGTGGAAGTCAATCAAGCATCTCTCAGCATCTAGCATGCTTGCGCGGATGTGGGATTGTAATTGGAAGACAAGAAGGAAAATTTATGCATTACAGTTTACGGAATGATAAAGTCCGTAATCTGCTAAATATGTTTGACGAAGTACTGAATGATGTTGAGAAAGACGTTCAGTCTTGTCAGCACCAAATCGATTAAGGGGGCTTTTATAATGGGTAAATCATGTTGTGGACACGCAGAACAAACAAAATCTGGAGGATTCGCTGTGCATGATCCAAAGTGCGACAATGCACAGGCTTCAGCTCAGACACCTGCATCAGAAAGCAAGGAAAACTCATGCTGTGGAAGTGACGAATCAAGCGGTTCCGGATCGGATGACGAAGACGGTTGTTGTAAAACAAAGGAAACTGATCAAGCAAGTTCTACACAAAATGCTCATACACATTTAACTGCATCAGAAGAGGAAAATCCTAAGATATCAATCCAAGAGAAATATACAGTAGAAGGTATGGATTGTCCTTCCTGTGCAGCATCAATTGAAAAGGCATTGAACGGCCAAGATGGTGTTATTGAAGCTACGATTCATTACAGCACTGGCAAACTTGATGTGGTTGCGACTGACCCAGCTGCACTTGAACCAGTTGAAAGCATTGTCAGTAACCTTGGTTTTGGTATTACTCGAGTGAAAGCTTCAAAGAATGAACATGTGTATGAAGTGGAAGGAATGGATTGTGCCAGCTGTGCACTCAGCATCGAAAAGCATTTGAATAATTTGGACGCTGTTCGTGGAGCTCGTGTTAGTTTTGCCGCTGGTACTTTGACCGCGGACCATATAAATACCCCTGAAGATATTGTCAAAGAAGTTGAAAAGCTCGGCTACAAAGCCCATCTTAAAACGGAGAAAAAGGATACAGCTGCTACGTCTCCTTTCAAAGGTTACGGCAACATCATTTCTTCTGGAATTCTCATTGCTGCTGGCTTTTGCCTTCAATATACAGATGTACCTGAGCTTGTAACAATCTTGCTTTATGCTGCTGCCATTGTATTATCTGGCTACAAACCGATAAAAAGCGCTTGGTATGCAATTAAAAGCAAATCACTTGATATGAATGTTCTCATGTCTTCTGCTGCTATTGGAGCTGCACTTATTGGGGAATGGTTTGAAGGTGCAACAGTTGTTTTCCTCTTTGCACTTGGTACGGCCTTGCAAACAAGTTCATTGGAAAGAACACGCCGTTCGATCCGCGGATTGATGGATCTCGCGCCTGATGAAGCATGGGTTAAGAAAGGCGACGAACTTATACAGAAACCCGCTGCTAATGTTCAAATTGATGAAATCATTATTATCAAACCTGGTGACCGAATTCCACTAGATGGAACGATTACTAATGGACATTCGAGCATCAATCAGGCACCCATTACCGGTGAATCGATTCCCGTCGAGAAACAAATTGGCGATACCGTATTTGCTGGAACAATCAATGAAAGCGGATCACTCGAAGTAAAGGTTACAAAACTTGCCAATGATACAGCAATTGCTCGCATCATTCATCAAGTTGAGGAAGCTCAAGAGCAACGTGCACCAGCACAAGCTTTCATCGACCGTTTCTCACATTACTATACACCGATTGTATTTTCGATCGCCATCGCTCTAATTATTTTACCCCCTATTCTTGGCTTTGGCTCTTGGGGAGAATGGGTTTATAAAGGTCTCGCTCTGCTCATCGTCGCGTGCCCTTGCGCACTTGTTATTTCGACACCAGTTGCGATCGTCTCCGCAATTGGCAACGCAGCTAGAAACGGAGTATTAATCAAAGGTGGGACTTTCCTTGAAAAGGCGGGAACCATTGACGCAATTGCTTTTGACAAAACTGGTACGTTAACAGAAGGCAAGCCGCAAGTTACAGACATTACTGCATTTGAAACGACTGAAGATCGTTTACTATCTGTAGCATTCACACTTGAAGATTACTCAACACACCCAATTGCTAAAACAATCGTGGCGCATGCCAAAGACTCAAATGTTACAAAAGCTGAAGGTATTGATTTTACGAATATCCCTGGCAAAGGGGTGCAAGCAACAATTGACGGTACCATTCATTATGCAGGTAGCTTAAAACTATTCGAAGAGCTCGGTACAGATATATCCAATGTACGTGAACAAGCAGTTAACCTTCAAGAAGAGGGTAAAACGATTGTCATCGTCGGTACGAATGATATCATTATCGGAATTGTTGCAGTTGCTGACACGATTCGCCAAACAGCCGTGCATTCACTTGAGAAGCTGTCACATAATGGCGTCAAACAGCTTGTCATGCTAACTGGTGATAATAAAGGTACTGCGAAAAAAGTTGCTGCCGAAACAAGCATTAATCGTTATTTTGCAGAATTGATGCCTGAAGATAAAGTAAAAGCAATTAAGCAACTACAACAAGAAGGACATCATGTCGCCATGGTCGGTGATGGCATTAACGATGCTCCAGCCCTAGCAACTGCAGACCTCGGTATTGCCATGGGTGGTGCTGGAACAGATACGGCGATGGAAACTGCTGATATCGTACTCATGGCTGACAACCTGGAACAACTTCCTCATACGATGAAGCTAAGTCGCCGTGCAATGCGTATCATTAAGGAAAATATCTGGTTCTCGCTCTTGATAAAAGCCGTTGCACTCATCTTGATCATCCCTGGATGGCTCACTCTTTGGATGGCAGTTCTTAGTGACACAGGAGCCGCGATCATAGTAGTGCTGAATGCATTAAGATTGTTGCGCGTAAAGAGTTAGTGGCACTTCTATATACAAGACTCCCTTTATAAAATCTGTGAGTCTTAGTAAAAGTTAATACAAAAATACCCACCTCGTCCATTTCCGGCACAAGGTGGGTATTTTTTATAAAAAAGTACATAAGGTCAATTCCAACTAATATCAATATTAGCCTTCGTTGGTGTTAAGTAGCCCTCTTCTCCCATTGATAAGTAAGCTTCCTCCTTATTTATTTCAGCATATTGCACGACTTTATCATCTTTCATGAATATCATAAGATAAATATCATCTCTTGTATCAATATTGCTCGGATCTTTAAAGTGGATCTTTAATTGTTCATCTATACTCTCTTGTGGTGTATATGGTGTAAATAGAAATGCTTGGTCCCAATCGAAGTTTGTCAGAGATACGATATCAACCTCAATTCTATCCTCATCTTTAGCTTTATTTTTCATTGCAGCCTCTATAGATTGTTCTAAGTTTTTATTACGTGGAACATAATCTAGAGTGCTACCGAGTAGCACTAGTAATAAGGCAAGAAATAATATAGTGTACTTTCGCAAAAGAATCTTCTCCCTTTTTGCTAGACTACATAGATGAAAACGGACCAGAGCAAGTTGCTCTGGTCCGTTTTCATCTTATGATATGGAATTAGAGTATGTTTGGACGAGCCACTTTCATACTTCTATTGTCCGGTTCAAGCGGCTAGGGGTTCGCGACGTAAGTAATTCACCCCTAGGCAGTCGCTTTTGCACTTCTACTTGTCCGGTTCAGATGGCTAGAAGCTTGCGTCATAAGTACTTCCCCTACAGGCTAAAAATTCATTAGCCTTTCGGAGAAGTGCTTATGAGCTACGCTTCTCAACGAGTCGTCTTCACACTTCTAATTGTCCGGTTCAAGCGGCTAGAAGTTTGCGTCATAAGCAGTTCACCTACAAGCACAAAAACATGTGCTTTCGGCGCTCTGCTTATGAGCTTCACTTCTGAACGAGCCGCTTTCACACTTCTAATTACTCTTCATCTCTTTTAAAGTAATCTGTAACAGCACCTTTTGATGCGGATGTTACGTTATGTGCGTATTTACCCAATACGCCTTTTTTGTATAGTGGTGGTGCGACGAATTTTTCTTTGCGTTTTGCGATTTCTTCTTCAGGTACGTCCATGAAGATTTCTTTTGTTGATGAGTCGATTGTGACCATATCGCCATTTTCTAGCAATGCGATTGGACCGCCGACTTGTGCTTCTGGTGCGATATGTCCGATTACGAGGCCGTGTGTACCGCCTGAGAAACGTCCATCTGTAAGAAGCGCAACTGATTCGCCCATTCCCTTACCAACAAGGATTGCTGAAATGGAAAGCATTTCTGGCATTCCTGGCCCGCCTTTTGGTCCAACATAGCGGATTACAAGAACATCACCGTCTTTGATTTCGTTTCTCATAACAGAGTCTGTTGCTTCAGCTTCTGTATTAAATACGCGAGCTGGACCTGTATGGCGTGTAACTTTAACGCCAGATACTTTAGCAACTGCGCCTTCAGGAGCAAGGTTCCCTTTCAATACGATCAATGGACCATCTGCACGTTTTGGCTTGTCCAAAGGCATGATAACTTTCTGACCTTCATGCAAGTCTTCAACTTCTGCAAGGTTTTCAGCGATCGTTTTACCTGTAACTGTCAAACAGTCACCATGCAAGTATCCTGCTTCATGAAGCATCTTCATTACAGCTGGTACACCACCAACATTACAAAGATCTTCCATGACGTATTTACCACTTGGTTTCAAATCAGCCAGGTGTGGAACTTTCGCTTGAATTCTATTGAAATCTTCCATTTTCAAGTCAACATCAATCGCATGTGCGATAGATAGCAAGTGAAGGATTGCATTCGTAGATCCACCAAGTGCCATAACTACTGTGATTGCATTTTCAAATGCTTCTTTTGTCATGATGTCTTTAGGATAGATGCCTTTTTCTAGCAATGTATAAACAGCTTTACCAGCATCGTAGCAATCATCTTTCTTCTCAGGCCATTCAGCTGGATGTGAAGAGCTATAAGGAAGACTCATTCCCATTGCTTCAATCGCAGATGCCATTGTGTTCGCTGTGTACATACCACCACAAGAACCAGCACCAGGACATGCGTTACATTCGATACGCTTTAACTGCTCGTCCGAAATTTCGCCATTGCTGTGCTTACCAACGCCTTCGAATACAGATACGAGGTCAATATCTTCACCATCAAGTTTACCCGGTGAGATTGTTCCGCCGTATACAAATAGTGCCGGTACTTCAGCATTTGCAATTGCAATCATACAACCAGGCATGTTCTTATCACAGCCACCAATTGCAACGAAAGCATCAAGGTTCTCTGCACCGACTACTGTTTCGATTGAATCAGCAATAACATCGCGGCTTGGAAGTGAATATTTCATACCGTTTGTTCCCATTGAAATACCATCAGAAACCGTAATTGTATTGAAGATAAATGGTACTCCACCAGCTTCGCGTGCGCCTTCTTTCGCTCGCACTGCAAGTTCGTTGATATGCATATTACATGGTGTTACTTCACTCCATGTGCTTGCTACCCCGATCATCGGTTTCTTGAAGTCTTCATCATCCAATCCAACAGCACGAAGCATTGCACGGTTTGGTGCACGCATAACACCGTCAAATGCTTTACTGTGGTGTCTAAGATCCTGTTTGTCCTGGCCCATTTCTGGTTCCCCCTCATAGAAAATAATAAAAAATTCGCCCAAAGCTCGCGAATTATCCATCGTTTGTCAAAAAGTCATTTTTACATGATTATGTTCATTGAATCTTAAAATCTCTCATAATATAAGCATAGTTCAAAATATAACTATTATTATATAGCTATTTTTCTAAAAGTTCAATGCACTTTAATATTTTCAACTTATTTGTCAAATTGAATCGAATTATACATTATGCGAAATTTGTTTTATTTTTTATTTGAAAGCGCTTCAATTTTAAGTATAATGTCCGATATAATAAGGTACATGTATAGGCAATTTATCATAAGGGGTGAATAAATAACATGCTGAGACGTTTTAATTCTTCCATAAAAGCTAAAATTACAGCACTTCTACTTGCTATTTCTCTAATTCCACTCATTGTCGCAACTGTAATCATCAGTTCGCAGTCCAATTCCGCTATTTATAAGGAAGTTGAAGGAATGCAGACGAGCAAAGCGAAGGACAATGCAGAATATATTAATAGCTGGTTAGATAAGAAAGTTGGCACACTTGAAAATGTTATAAATGCGCACCCGGAATTCTCAAAAGGGGATAAAAAGGACATCATGCCCATTTTGAAGGTAATTGCGGAAGCAGATCAAGATGTGAAATGGTACTCCTTCTTGAATAAGAAAGGAACTGCTCTCTCCACTCTTGGAAAAACAGCCGAAGTAAGTGATCAAGAACACTTTAAAACAACAAAGGACACGAAAGAACCTTTCATTTCCGATGTGTTTCCTGACGTTAACTCAGGAAACAACATTATGATTATCGATGTTCCGATTAAAGGTAAAGACGGGGAATTTGTAGGAGCAATTCAAGCCATTCTGGATCCAGCTCAGATTCTTACTCTTGTAGAATCCATCAAAATTGGCGAGTCCGGTTATGGATATCTCGTTTCCGATCAAGGGAATGTCCTTGTCCATCCAAATGAAAATAAAGTCGGTAAATCTGTAGCATCAGGCAATGAGCTGAGTGATTATAAACGTGATATCCTTACGAAAACTTCTGGATTCACTGAAAATGGCAACAATACAATCGCTTTTCAAAATGTTAATTTGCCGAACTGGCATCTTGTTACAGTAGCTCCTAAAAGTGAAGTATTCGCCAATGTAGACAGAATGCGTCTTGTTTCCATCGTAATCATAGTCGGCTTTGTCCTCATTGTTGCGATAATTTCTTATGTTCTCGCCCGCTTTGTCATCCGCCAATTGGCAGGAATCATTACCATAATGAAAAAGGTGGCGCATGGTGATCTGCGAGAGCGTCTAGATACATCTGGAACTGATGAAATTTCAATGGTTAAAAGCAATATCAATCAGATGCTCGATGCTTTCTCCGCTCTCGTAAGCAAAATTACTGGCACAATCGGTCAAGTCGCTGCTTCATCAGGTGAATTGGCGCAGATTTCGAGTGATTCATCGAAGACATCAGAGACTATTTCTAAATCAGTTGACGCTGTTGCAGGCAGCTCTGAAGCACAGTATCAGGCAGCTGAACAGGCTGCTAGTGCAACAGACGAAATGGCTGGCGGTATAGCACATATTGCCGAGTCAGCAGGCCAAGTAACGGCATCATCACACCATGTTACTGGGCAAGTTGAACAGGGGAATCGCGATGTGAAGCGAGCCATTGGTCAAATTACAGTAGCCAGTGATACTGTCCAAGAGTCAGCATCTATTGTCCAATCACTAAAAGAAAAGTCACAAGAAGTAAATACAATTATTACACTCATATCAGACATTGCGGATCAGACGAATCTCCTTGCTCTAAACGCTTCAATTGAAGCAGCACGTGCTGGAGAACACGGCAAAGGATTCACAGTTGTCGCCAATGAAGTGAAGAAGCTTGCTGTTCAAACAGGTGAAGCAACAGTAGATATTCGAGATATCATTGATGAAATCATCGCATCTACAGGAACTGCTTCAGAATCGATGAATAATGGATTGCAAGAAGTGAAAAGCAGTATGAATCAGGTGGAGAAACTTGGTGGGATCTTCGACGCCATTCATCAAGCATTCAATGACGTAAATAGCCAAATAGAAGCTGTTTCTGCTCGCTCTCAGCAGATTTCTGCAGGCACAGAGGAAGTTTCTGCTGCGGCTCAAGATGTCACGAATGTATTCAAGACGGTGCTCTTTGAACTGAATGATATTTCCGAATCTGCGAAGAATCAGAGTGACATGACTGCAAGCATTGCACTTGCATCTGACACATTGACACGCATGGCAGGTGAACTTGAAGAACTTGTTCAGGCATTTAAGGTGAAATAAACGTATCCTAAGAAAATCCCTTGCTAATATTTTGTAGCAAGGGATTTTCCATGCCTGAATTTCAGCACAAAAAGAGCCCAGCTATTTTGCAGCTAGGCTCTTTTTGTTTATTCATTTTTAAATTCAGCCAGCGCTTTATTCGCAAGCTTTTGGATCGTCATGTCATCCATTGGTGGGTTGTGCAGACCTGCGCGTACATCTCTATAGCAGCGTTGGAGCGGGTTCTTCGCTGATAAGCTACGTGCGCCTACGATACGCATTGCAAGATCGACTACTTCCATTGCCTTGTTCACAACGATTAGCTTCGCTACACCCAATTCTTCAGTCATACCTTTTCTTGTTGCCTCATCGCCTTCGTCCCACTTTTTGGCCATATCAAAGAGAAATACACGACTTTCCATTAGACGCAGCTCGATTTGGCCAATACGTTCTTTTACTGATGGAATATCTGAAATCGTCCCTTCCATATGTCCAGGGGAATAGCTTGAGGCGAATTTCAATGCTTCATCCCTTGCTGCAAGTGCAATGCCATAATATGCCGCGGGAATGTGTAACAGCCAGCCATGTGGAAGCTTCGGACCAATTGGCCGATATTGCACAAAATCATCAGGATCTAATTTTACATTTTCAAAAACGACATCATCGCTTCCAGTTCCATTCATCGAAATCGAATCCCATGTATGCACAACCTGAACCCCTTCACGCTTTTTGCTTACAAGGAAGTTACCAACTTTCTCTGTTCCTTCAATCCTCGCACTAACTATAATGTAATCCAGAATAGATGCTAAAGTGGTAAAGCTCTTATGTCCATTCAAGACCCAGCCATCTGCTGTTTCTCTAGCAGTCGTCTGTGGCAAATTCCCCCATGAAGGGCTACCTGATGCGGGCTCTGATGCCGCATTATTAATCAACACACCATGTTCCAATACTTCACCAACAAGTTTATTGTATTTTCCCTCCGGCCATGGATCAGTTTCACCAAGATTCATCATGATCCCCATATGCCAGCCGATACCAAGGCCTGTTGAACCATCCGCTTTAGCAATCTCAATTTGCAACTCTAGTAATTCAACAAGTGAAATGCCTGATCCTGCATAAACCTTTGGAATAGAAAGTGCCGGGTACCCGCTCCGCTTCAGATCTTCAAAATTCTCATGAGCAAGTCTTCCCTCAGCTTCAGCCTCCATTGCCCGTTTCCGAAACGGTTTTACAATTTCACGTAATTTCTCCAATCGTTCTTCCTGTGTGCTCAACTCGGTCAGTTTCACCATCTCTACCTCCTGCTTGATTCAGTCGAAATAGCCACGTTTTTCTTACTTAATTATAGCATGGTTACCTGAACTGAACATGAGCAACACCCCATTTTAGAAAATCTACATATTAGTCCTACGCCGTCTGCGCTTACCCGTTAGATTCGGCAGTGCAATACCACCAAGTACAACCACAACACCAAGCCACTGGATAAACGATACATATTCATGCAGCACAACGACAGACATGAAAACAGCAGTCGGCAGCTCCGATGAACTCAAGATCGTCCCTAGTCCACTGCCAATCTTCGGCATGGAAATGCTAAACAGCACAGGCGGCAGTATAACGCCGAACAAACCTAAGATAAGAGCATAGCGATAGAGCTCTGTTCCGAATAGTGTTCCATCAACTAAAAATGCTGGCGGGAAAATGATGCTTACGAAAATAAAAGCACCTGTCGACATCAACATGCTTTTTGCGAGCGGTGGAACTTCTACTGCAACGCGGCCACTTAAGAAAATAAAGGCCGTAAAACTTATCGCAGCAGTAACTCCCCACAAAATCCCTGGAAGCGGCAGGGAGATTTCCGAACTTCCAAAAAGATTTACTGCTAGTAATGACCCAATAAAGAGGATCAATGCAGATAGCCATTTTTCTTTTCCAGGCCGCTTGCGATCGAGCATCCATTCAGCAAATAGCCCCATCCATGTGAACTGGAAAAGCATGATAATTGCAATAGAAGCATCAAGGTATTGCAAAGATTTATAATAACAAAGACCCGAACCCGCCATTGCAATGCCTGAAGCAAGCAGTTTGCCGGCAGCTGATAGCTTAATTTTTTGCTTTTTGCCGAGTAGATACACAACCCAAAGCATCACTGCACCGCCGAAGAATTGACTACCAACGACTTGGGCTGGCGTAAAGCCATGAGCGTAGGCAATCTTAACGAAAGTCGATAAAATTCCAAAGCTGCATCCTCCCAAAAAGGCTAACAACGCATAAAACCATGGTTTATTCATTTTGCACCTCTTTTATTTTGTCTAATATATCAACTGTATGTACCGAAGTACCCTTGTTAAACCGCCACAATTCACTAATGGAACATATTTTTTCAACGTTCCATGAGATAAGGGTATAATGAAATGGTAAGGTATTGAAGCATATCGGCAGGAAATCCGTGTCGCCTGTATGTTCAACTATCGTATATAATGAATGAAACGCAATCTTTTTACAATGTTAGGAGAAGATGAAGGCATGAGAAATCAAGAAATCAAAGTAACCCTTACAACATCTAAGAAGGAAAAGCCGAAATCTGACCAACTTCCATTTGGTAGATACTTTACAGATCATATGTTCATGATGGACTATACACCTGAAAAAGGTTGGTATGATCCGCAAATTCTCCCTTACGGACCGATTGAGCTAGATCCGGCAGCGAGTATTCTGCATTACGGCCAGACAATCTTCGAAGGATTAAAGGCTTATGTCACGAAAGACGGAGAAGCACGCATCTTCCGTCCTGAGAAGAACATCCAGCGTTTGAATCGTTCTAATGACAGAATGAGTATCCCGCAAGTTGATGAAGAACTTGTGCTTGAAGCAATTAAGAAGATTGTATCTATTGATAAAGAATGGATTCCTAATGCTCCTGGTACTGCTCTTTATATCCGTCCTTACGTATTCGCAACTGAAGCGAACATTAATGTGGTACCATCAAGCGATTATAAATTGATGATCATCCTATCCCCAGTTGGTGCTTACTTTAAAGAAGGTCTCAATCCTGTGAAAATTGCCGTCGAAGATCAATATGTTCGTGCGGTACCTGGTGGCACAGGCGAAGCGAAAACTGGCGGTAACTATGCCGGAAGCTTTAAAGCACAAAAAGCAGTCGCTGAAAAAGGCTTCTCACAAATTCTTTGGCTCGACGCTATTGAGCATAGATACATTGAAGAAGTTGGTGCGAGTAATGTATTCTTCAAGATTGATGGCGAAGTTGTAACACCTGCTCTTACAGGAAGCATTTTACACGGTGTTACCCGCAACTCTGTTATTGAGTTGCTTAAGCATTGGGGCGTACCTGTTACAGAACGCAAAATTTCTGTTGAAGAACTATATGCCTTGTCACTTGAAGGGAAGCTTGAAGAAGCATTCAGCTCAGGTACAGCGGCAGTCATTTCTCCAATTGGTCAGCTTACTTGGAAAGGCCAAGATCTTGTCGTTAATGATAATAAGATTGGTGAGCTTACCCAGAAAATATATGACACACTTACAGGCATTCAATATGGAAATGTAGAAGACACCTTCAATTGGATCACAGAAATAGAATAATTATATGTTGGCAGGCATTTCTTTATGAAATGTCTGCTTTTTTCATTCATAAACAGTGTTCAACCTACATTATGTTATAATATGGGATAATTATAATCATTGTAAGCGTTGTCAATTTCCGTTCTATTTCTTGTAAGGAGCTGATTCAACTTGAAATCTTTTTTCTCTTCCATGCAATGGATGTTTTTCATTCTCGCCAATATCGTTGTCATCCCGGTATCAGTCGGTGCTGCTTATGGATTGCCACTTGCAGATATCGCAACGCTATTACAGCGAACCTTTTTCATTATCGGGCTTACTTCATTACTTCAAGGGCTGTTCGGGCATAAACTTCCGCTAAATGAAGGTCCTGCTGGGTTATGGTGGAGCTTGTTCCTCATTTTTGCCGGAGTTGTTTCCACTGGTAAGCAAAGTGCTGATATTGTTCTCCGCTCTCTTGAGCTTGGTATCCTGATTGCCGGTGGAATCTTTATCCTGCTTAGTGTCTTCCGTCTGATTAATCCAATCAAAAAGCTATTCACACCACTTGTAATGGGTACATACCTCGTCCTGCTCGTGAGTCAGCTATCAGGACCTTTTGTGAAAGGTATTTTGGGAATTGACTATTTGTCGTCTCGTCTAGATTCTAAAGTAGCTATTTCCGCAATTGCAATTTTGATTTTCGCTGTCATTCTTGCTAAAAGCAGACGGGCATTTTTGAGCAGTTATTCAGTATTGATAAGTCTTGCAGGAGGCTGGCTGCTATTTGCATTGCTCGGTATTACGAAACCAATGAACCTAGAAGTACATTCCTTTATTTCATTCCCAAAGCCATTCGCATGGGGTTTGCCCGCTTTCGATGCTGGCATTGTACTGACTTCTGTTTTTACAGCTTTTCTATTGCTGACGAATCTCGTTGCGAGTGCTGAAGTCGTTGCGAAAGTTACTGAAAGTAAGGAAAAGGTCAATTATCCAAGGGCAAGCTTCATTATGGGAATTAACCATCTTATTTCCGGCTCATTTTCAGTTATTGGCGGTGTGCCACTAGGTGGTGCTGCTGGCTTTATTGCAACAACAAGAATTAAAGAACGCATACCCTATTTATTCGGTTGTATCGCGATTCTTCTCATGAGCTTCTTCCCGATCCTTATGACATTTCTAGCTTCGCTACCTGTACCAGTTGGCTATGCGACAATCTTCCTCGCTATTTCTAGCCTAATTGGTCTTGGGTTGAACGAACTGCGTACCGCTATTGAGAATCCGGATGCGCCCGCTATCATTAGTCTCTCGCTCATGGGTGGCTTCGGCTTAATGGCCATTCCGGAACAAGCACTTAGCACATTACCTGATCTGCTCGTATCTCTAGTTAACAACGGACTTATTATCGGCGTAATTCTTGCAATTGTGTTGGAACAGATTTTCAAAAAGCGGCAATCTGCTTTTAAAAAGAAAGGAACTTCATAATAGATAAAGAAGCTAGCTGCCCATAAGCCCTTTTTATGACACGGTGCTAAGCTCTATAGACGGCTGTTGTGCCTCCTCGTTTTGCCTACAAAAAGTTGTAAGCGATGAACCTACAGATGCAGTTCCATAACTTAGAAACGGAAAAATCCACATGGCATTTTCATATGCTGTGTGGATTTTTCACTTTAGAGTTGGCCTTTGAGAGAGCCGCTTTCACTATTATAAAACCTTCCCAAGAAAATGACGTGTTCTCTCATTTTGCGGATTGTCAAACAGCTCTTCTGGCTTTCCTTCTTCGACAATAACTCCTTCATCCATGAAGATTACACGATCAGCTACTTCCTTGGCAAAGCCCATTTCATGGGTCACGACAATCATCGTCATGCCTTCTCGCGCAAGCCCCTTCATGACTTCAAGCACTTCACCAACGAGTTCTGGATCGAGAGCTGATGTCGGCTCGTCAAAGAGCATTGCTTTCGGGTCCATTGCCAGCGCCCTTGCAATTGCGACACGTTGCTTTTGTCCACCTGACAGCTGGCTTGGGTAATTATCAGCCTTGTCACGCAAGCCGACTTTATCGAGAAGTTCATATGCCTTTTGAATTGCATCTGCCTTCTTCAGCTTACGCACTTTCTGAGGTGCAAGAATGATATTATCGAGCACAGTCTTATGCGGAAACAGGTTAAACTGCTGGAATACCATACCAACCTCTGTACGAATCTCATTAATATTAATATCCCTGCTCGACAGATGCTCGCCTTCTATAATCACATCTCCATCTGTGAGTTCTTCCAACATATTCAGACAGCGTAGGAATGTACTTTTGCCCGAACCGCTCGGGCCGATGACACAGACAACCTCCGTTGGTTCAATCTTGCAATCAATCCCTTTCAATACTTCTAAATCACCAAATGATTTATGAAGATTCACAACTTCAATCATCAGATATGCAGCCTCCTTTCAAAGTATCTTAAGATGAATGACAGTGTTAATGTAATCGCTAGATAGAATATCGCAACAGTTGTGTAGATTTCTACAGCGTTAAAATGATTCGCTGCTATTTGTCTGCCTTGAAAAATGAGTTCCGGCACAAGAATTACAGATAAGAGCGATGTATCCTTAATACTAATAATAAATTGATTGCCAAGTGGTGGAATCATCCGTCTGAATGCTTGTGGCCATACGACATGCCTCATCGCCTGTCCTTGACCTAGTCCGAGGGAACGTGCTGCTTCCATTTGACCTGAATCAACTGAGGCAACTGCACCCCGGACAATTTCTGCAATATAAGCTCCTGAATTGATTGCAATAACGATTACACCTGCAACAATTGAATTCATTCTAAATGAACCATTATCAAGTATAGCTTGATTGATAATAAGCGGCATGGCGAAATAAATCCAAATGGCCTGAACGAGCACAGGTGTCCCGCGAATGATTTCTATGTAAATCGTTGAAAGACCATATAGGATTTTGTTTTTAGATATACGTCCCATACCAAACAGAACACCTAAGATGAAGCCGATCGCAATACCAAGAATCGAAATAAGCAAAGTGTAGTACAACCCTTTGCCTAGCTCAGGCATATAGTCGAACACACCGGACCAATTAAAGGTCGACATATCTTTCCCCTCCTATTTTAATTAATGGAAAAAGGTGCAGGCCAATGAGCATGCACCCTCTTCTTGCTTTATCTATTTCTCACTTTCCTGACCAAAGTATTTGTCATCAATCTCATCATATTTGCCATTATCTTTCAGCTTCTTCAATGCATCGTTAACAGCTTTGACAAGATCATCCTGCCCTTTAGAAATCGCAATGCCGTATTTTTCTGCTTGGTATTTGTCGCCAACCATTTTTAAGCTATCGCCTTTTGTCTTGATGTAATAGGCAACATTCGGCCAGTCATAGAGAATTGCATCGACACTGCCGTTTTCGACAGCAAGATAAGCCTGGTCGAGCTGTTCATATTCTTTTGGGCTTGCTCCATCTAGATTCTTTTTAATGTAATCGGCACTTGTTGAGCCAAGTCTTGTAGCAATTTTCTTGTCCTTCAAGTCTTCAATTTCTTTAATATCATCATTGCTTTTCTTAACTCCAATACCGAGACCTGATTCATAGTATGGTTCACTATAATCGATTGCTTTCTTTCGTTCTTCAGTGATACCAATGCCGGCGATTGCCATATCGAATGATTTCGTTTGCAAACCTGGGATGATACCATCGAAGTTCGTTGTCTTAAAATTCACTTTAAATCCTGCTTCTTCTGCAATCGCTTTCATTAAATCTACATCAAATCCAGTCAACTTCCCGTCTTTCTGGAATTCAAATGGAACGAATGAATTGTCTGTTCCAACTGTGTATGTATCTTTTAACCCCTTTTTCTCATCACTCTTCCCTTTACTGTCTCCGCTGTTATCACTGCCACAAGCAGCAAGCATTGCGATAACCAGTACCGCTAACGTAAATAAACCAAATCTCTTTTTCACGATTATATCCCCCTTTTAATCTATAAAGCCTTTTACAACTATATGAAACTTTACAGCATTCATACGGCAAATTAGCCGCTCCCCTTTTATGAAATGCGGAAGGCTTTAACTATATTTCTATACCCCTTCCAGCTTTTACAAAACTAAATTTTCTAACATTTCTAAAGTTAACTTAATAATTAGGTATTTTAGCCGATATACATAGAGTAGAAGTTCTTATAGGAGGCGCATCATGAAACAGAAAAACATGATAACACGCAAGCTCGGGTTAATCATCATGGGTATCTTGTTGTTTTCCATTATAATAATCTTCATTTCCATGTATAAAACAAACTACGACGAAATTAAGAAAGCAGCTGGTGTCGAGGCATATGGCTGTGCAAACATTACTACAGCACTAATTAAACCTTCCGATATTGAAAAAATTCTAGCTGGCAGCAAAGAAACTTCCGATAAAGTCGGGAAAGATATCAGCTGGACTGTTCAGCACAAAGATATTTTTGCGGGTCAATATGTTATGGATACGGGTGGCAAATTGCTCGCAGTCGACGAGAATCTAATCGATCAGGGATTCCATCCAGGAGACCAGTTCCAGATTTCCGATAAGGACCTTGACCATCTGCTTACAGTAAGAGCACCTGTATACTCAGACATTTATGAATTTGGCGGTATGAAGCGACTTACAGGTTATGCACCAATTTTCAAAGACAACGATCCGGATAAGGACATTGTCGCGATCAGTGCAATCGACTTCCAATCTAATATTGTAAGCACACGTACTTGGGATATGATCAAGGGGAGCTTCCTCTTTGCTATCATTCCAATTCTACTCGCTGGTGTTGCAACAATTTTCTTAATCAAGAAAACGACTGAACCACTTAATCCAATTATTAATTTTGCAAGCCGTGTCGCTGAAGGTGATCTGACAGTTGACAACTTGCCAATTATACGCAAGGACGAAATCGGCCAGCTATCTGGAGACTTAAATACAATGGTTGATAATTTGCGCAGCATTATAGGTGGTGTTTCTTCCAACGCCTCACAAGTTGCTGAGACGGCTGAAGAACTGTCGGCTAGTGCGGAGGAAATATCTGTGTCTGCTGAGCAGAATCTAGCTTCCACTCAAAATGTGCGTGAAGGCTCTGACCAACAGCTCTCTATTGTTCACGAAACGAACGATATTCTTTCGACAATTACGAACAAAACAAACACAATTAGTGAGAAGGCAAAAGAGCTTTCAGCGGCATCTATAGATACATCTGTAAAAGCTGCAGAAGGAAATAATACGATTTCTGAATCGATTTCACATATGGAACGAATTAATGAACGTTCTGGTCATATGACGTCTTCCATGAATACACTTAGTGAGAAATCCGCTGAGATCAGCCACATCATTACGATGATTACAAACATCTCAGACCAGACAAATCTACTCGCTCTGAATGCCGCTATCGAAGCATCCCGGGCTGGCGAGAATGGAAAAGGCTTTGCTGTCGTTGCAGACGAGATCCGCAAACTTGCCGAACAATCATCTGGGGCTACAAAACAGATAAGCAGCCTAATTCATGAAATTCAAACATATACAGAAGAAGCTGTGGCAGAAACAGAAGAAAGCATGCAGGCCGTTAAGGAAGGAACAGAATCCATTCAAAATGCAGGCACATCATTCGCTTCTATTCACGGTGCTGTTAGCAATGTATCAAATGAGATTGAGAGCATTCATAATGACATTGAAGTAATTTCTGAAGATATTCAGAACATTGTCAATGCAATGCAGCGGATTGAAACTGTTTCCGCAGAAAACGTTGATAACACTGCCCAAGTACTCACTGAATCCGAGGACCAAGCAGCAGCCATCGAGGAAATTACTTCATTAATGGATAGTTTGTCCAGCATGGCAGAAGAACTAGATAAACAGGCTAGACATTTCAAACTACAGTCATAATCTTTAAAAGAGGCTGGGACATAACTAGCCTAAAATAAAAGAAAAAGCATGTGATCACCGTTTTTTGGTGCTCACATGCTTTTTTGTCATTGCCTTTTGGTTTTTCTGTATCCTGGCCGTTGTTCATGGCAGTATATTTCCTTAAATTCACTGCCATGAACGCGAAGCCCATTTCATTTTTCACTTTTGCGTTTCCCCTTACGGAGAAACGAGTGAACGACAAATTTGCCTTCAGGAATCCAAAGACTGGTTCCACGTCGATTTTTCTTCTGCCGTAGATCTTGCCTGTCTTCTCTTCTGAAAGC
>Ga0153999_1000238_pt1 | contig 26501 bp, 22 predicted proteins | sample TSNC083MetaG_FD_104675 | JGI IMG/M metagenome (GOLD analysis project Ga0153999, IMG submission 104675) | Attine ant fungus gardens microbial communities from North Carolina, USA - TSNC083 MetaG | ecosystem: Host-associated > Fungi > Mycelium > Unclassified | place: USA: North Carolina, Lumber... | reverse complement strand
TTAGAACTTTTCTAATCTATTTAATCTTTAATTATCCGAATATCCTTTTTTTGTGATCAAACAGCATGTTTTTATATGGATTAGACCTCATCACCACTCGCATCCCCATTTACTTCTGCGTTATCCTCGTAGGTATTGTTATCATTTCGTGTTTTCGTCTGCGGAAACCCCGACTGTGATAACAGAGCTGGCAGCAGTAGTGGTATCAACAGCGACTTCCTCCTGAGCAGCTTCTTCAGCGGTATCTGCATCGATAGTCTCGCTGCAGGTTACCTGAAGGGTCACAACTCCGGAACCGCAGGATAAAGTAAAGTAGTTACCGCTGTCGGTATTACCGCTGGTTTCGAAAGTGTAATTGCCATTTCCTAGCTGTTCAAAAATGCCATTGTATATCTCTTCGCCTTTAGCATCCCCGAGGGCGGCTATTGTCAGCTGTTTAAACAGGGCATCAAGCTGAGCCAGATCATTGTCATCGCCCATTGCCGTGCGGTTGTAGCTGACTTCAAAGGCTTCCGGTTTGTAATTGACACTTTTTTTAACAGCAACAGACCACAATGAGGCAGAAATAACGTTTCCTTGCCCTTCTAAATTGAAACGGTAAGTGGTCTCGGTGGTGTCCTTGGTGGTACTGCTCTTAAGACTAGTGTTGGTAAGTGTTTTAGCAGTCTCTATATAATATTTATCCATAAATACTTTCATTTCAGCTTGAAAAGCACTACGGGTAGTTGTGGCAGCAGCAGTTGCGCTCTTGGCAGCTGTTGCCGCCTCTTTTGCTGCTTTCGCAGTACCGGCAGGGGTTGGTCTGCTGGCCTCCCGTTCAGCCCGGGCGGCTTCGCTGGCGATCTCTGCCTCGGTCTTTTCAACGCGCCGTCCATCGGAGCCGAGCCAGTAGCCGTTGACACGGGTTTCGGTCATCATATAGCCGTCCGGATCAATGTAATACATGGAACCGTCTGCCGGGTCGGTAAACCAGCCGCTCCAGACCTGGGAACCATCTTCCTTGTAGTACACCCATCCGTCCTTTGTCTCTGTCCATCCGGCAAATGCGGTCATGCTCATCGCGGCAGTCATGGCAGCTGCAATTACAGACATGCCGATCAGTTTCTTCTTCATATTATACCTCCAAGTATTTGTTGATATGTTCTGGTTCTAATTTACAAATATACAATAAAAAGGATAACACAGATTGACGCGTGCTTCAACTACATAAATCATAAAAAATCTATAACATTTTATTACGGCTGTATATAAAAACGTAAAAACCAGGCGGGAAAAGCCTGGTTTTTATCAGCGTTTTTTAGTCATCATCCCATCATTATTGACGTAGTAGTTATCGACCCAGGAATCCGTGACCAAATGGCCGTCATCATCGACATAATACCATTCGCCGTCATCCCGCACCCAATAATTAGTTTTGCGGTTGCCTTTGTCATCCATCCAGTAACGTTCTCCGTCTAAATCAAGCCAGCCAACAGCCTTGGTTCCATCGTCCTGAATGTATTGCCACTGCCCCCGGTCTGTTTCCTGCCATTCACCGGCCATCACCGGAACGGCACTTAACAGGAGACAGGATAAGGTCATTAATAGGGTTAAACATGCTCTTTTTTTCATCATAGATCATCCTCTTTGCTTAATCTGAACTTATTATATCAGCAGCCGTAAATACTCGCAATAGCCGGGAGGTGATTGTAAGGAAAGGGAAAAAATCGTAAGATTTTATTAAATTTTTTTTCGACAAAGATAGAGGTGAAAAGTATATATTGTGTCTGAAAATAATAAAAAATCGCACATTTAGTGTTTGATTTTTGTAAATGTAGAAGCGTGTCAGATAATGTCGATTTATGCGATGAAAACTGCTTTCCAAATGATGGAAATGATTATATAGTGGTTATAATATATCAGTTACAAGAATAATGGAGGATACTATTAATGAACGAAATGGAATTTAATGAACTGCAGAAGGAAAATAAGCGTCTGAGAGAAGATAACGAAATGCTGTTAAATGTAATTGCCCAGATGAGGGTAACACTGAACCGTCTGGTTAACCGCTTTATAACAGAACAGCCGGATGATTAATCCGGCTGCTCCCTGGTGTGTCAGGAATTCTTCAGTTGCTGCTCTGGCTGCTGTTCCGGCTGCTGCCCCAATTGCTGCTCCAGCTGTTTCTTCAAATTGAGCAAATTCCATATTGTCTTGTGCATCCAGTCGATCGTTTCATTCAGCTGCTGGTTTTCAGCTTCCAGCTCCTGGAGCCTGTCCTGCAGCTGAGCGATGGCCTTTCGGTTGTTGTGCAGGCGGTCGGCCTGAATGATGCGGTCGGTTATTGATTTACTGTTGGCTAAAATTAAGTTGCTCAGTAATTCATCCCGCTGCGGGCGGTCCAGATGGATAAACTTAATGTAAGGCATATCCAGCTGCGTCATTTTGACATTACAGTTGGCGCAGACAGCATTCCGCACCAGTTGGTAATATCCGTAGCGTCCACATTTCATACAATAGTATACTGCTAATTCTCTCATGGTATGACCCTCTCTTTGGCTAAAATTCCCCCTAAATATATAAAACGTCGGATGCTTAAAGATATAACCGTTTTTTTGATAATAAAATGTATTTTTTAACATACAAAAGAAGAGCCGAACGGCTCTTCTTTCTGAACGGATGGATATGTTTGATTATATTATAATGTTGTTGCAAAAGAAATTCGAAATTATTACTGGATCACACCGTCGCTATCTACGGTCCAGACCTTACCATTAGCATCTGTGTAATCTTTGAAGCCTTTGCCTGATTCCGGTTTGGCGGCAGACGTTGAAGAAGCAGAAGCTTTCTGGATAGCGCCGTTTACGTTCACCAGGTATGAAACGCCGTCAAGATTTGCCGGAGCCAGTTTCAGGTCGCGGTCAGCATCCAGGCGCAGGCCCTGGCTGTAAACATTATTATTGCGGATGCCGTGGAGCCCCTGGCCTTTATTCCCGCCGCTGGTATTAAACAGCCATGTCTGGTCATCACCCAAAACATCGTTAAAAATGAGCTGTTTTCCGGTTGTCACAACACCGTCTTTATCGAAGTAATAATTAGCGGTTGTGTGATCTTCCAGGGTTACGGACTTAAGACCGGTCTGCATTTCACCCCGGGTATTAAAGCCATATTTTTTGCTGTCAATCATAAATGTCTGGATTCCTGTTTCGGCATAGTAAGGCTTGCCGTTTTTAAAATAGAAACGGAAAAGTTCGTCTTCTTCGCTAATACCATACACGCCTTCTATTTCATGCCAGCCGTCGGCACGTTTGCCGTCTGCTTCATAGTACTGATAAAAGGCGATTTCCGGTTTGGCTGCTGCCGCATCAGTGGCGGAATCGGTTTCGGGATTGGCCGGCAGTTTATACCAGCCCGTCTGCATTACACCGTTTTCGAATGTGTAATAGTTATTGTTGATCTTCCGGTCGACCTGATTCATAACCATCTTTCCTGAATTGTCAAAGAAATGCCATACATTATCTTCATCATAAAGATCGGCATCCTCTTCCAGCTGAATCCAGCCTGTTTTCATGGCACCTTCGCTTTCGTTGCCCAGGTAGTAGATGGCACCGTCCAGTTCCATTTTTCCGTACTGCATATGGCCATCTTCGTTAAAGTAGTAAAGCTTACCGTTGATGGTCTGCCATTCGGAAACTGCTGCCTGTCCTTTTTTGCCGTAGTACATATAATAGTTTTCGGGGGAATCCATATCCCAGCCGTCTTCATTCGGAACGGTGATCCACTGATTGTAAACCCTCTTTCCGTCTTCATCAACATAGTATTCATCAACGGCGGTGGATTTGCTCACATAGCCGTTTTCATCGAGGTAGTACCAGTCACTGTCTTTCTTTTTCCAGGTATCGGTCAGATAGTAGCCATCGCTGTCCATATAACGCAATTTCCCGTTTTCTTCGCTCCAGCCTTTGACGGCAGCAAAAGCAACGGCGGTGCTGCCCGGAAAAAAGGCGGCGGCGCAGGGGGTTACCGCAGTTATTACGCCGGCGGTGGATAATACAGCCATTAATTTGAAATGCTTGTTCATAAATTCAATTCTCCTTTTTGTAGTATGCTGCAGGGTACGATTCAAATTTTAAAAATCGCTCTGGCCGAAAATCCGTAGTTGCATTACTCTGCAATTATAACGCAGCCGGGGGAGACCTGCCTAGTGTGGCTTTATGGCAGTTCTAGAAGAATTTTACGTAAAAAGCTGGAAGTGGATCAGCCGCAATTTTAGGAGTAGGATTTTTCAGGGGTGTGTGGTACAATCTAAGAAGACTGGGTGAGGAATTTGTTCGGTTCCCATCATCCTAATCCGAATGAATGCAGGGGGAGAATATAAAAATGAAACAAAAGCTTGCCAATTATATCTCGCAATATCTGGTAGATTCCGGCATTAACCAGAACTTTACCGTAACCGGCGGCGGTGCCATGCACTTAAATGATGCGCTGGGACATCAGCCTGGTATGAAAAGTCTTTATCAGCACCATGAACAGGCCTGTGCCATTGCCGCGGAAGCTTATGCCAGAATTCACGGCAGACCGGCACTTCTCAGTGTTACCACCGGGCCGGGTGGAACCAATGCCATAACCGGAGTAGTAGGGGGGTGGCTGGACTCCATCCCGATGCTTGTTATTTCCGGACAGGTTCGTTACGACACAACAGCCAGGTGGTCGGGCACGGGAATCCGCGCCATGGGCGACCAGGAGTTTGATATTATTAAAGCGGTTGCCTGTATGACAAAGTACAGTGAGATGGTGACTGACCCGATGCGGATCCGCTACTGCCTTGAAAAAGCCATATATCTGGCCGTTTCCGGACGTCCTGGTCCGGCCTGGCTGGACATCCCTCTGGATGTCCAGGGCGCATATATTGAGACTGCCGGTCTGATCGGTTTTGATCCGGCGGATTATGAAGCCGGAGGTACCGGCTGGGCGGCTTCGGAGCCGCAGCCACAGCCGGTGATTCCGGAGGATTATGCCGGCGGCGGGGAGACCAGGCAGGTGCTTCCGGCGCCGGTGGCCAGGGAAACGGTAAAAACTATTATTGAAAAGATCCGTCAGTCCGGGCGCCCCGTATTCAATGCCGGCAACGGTATCCGGATTGCCGGAGCACATCCGGTTTTTATGAACGTGGCGGAGCGGCTGGGAATCCCGGTTGTAACCGGCTGGAACAGCCAGGACTGTATCTATGACGCGCATCCGTTATATACCGGGCGGGCCGGAGGGATGGGGGATCGGGCGGGCAATTTTGCCGTCCAGAACAGTGATCTGGTCTTTTCAGTGGGAAGCCGCTTAAGCATCCGCCAGGTTGGTTATAACTATAAAACCTGGGCCCGGGAGGCTTATTGCATCGTCAGTGATATTGATCCGGAGGAACTGAAAAAACCAAGTGTCCACGTTGATATGGCGGTTCATGCCGATGCAAAAGACCTGCTTGAAATGATGTGGCAGGTTCTTTTGGAGGATTATCCGGATCAGAACCCTGTCTTCTCCGGCGGTCGCGGCCTTGAAAATATGACCTGGAATGAGACCTGCCGGATGTGGAAACAGAAATACCCGGTTATTTTGCCCCGGCATATAGCACCGCAGCCGGCGCAAGAAGCCAATGTGTATGCCCTGGTACAGGAATTGAGCAGCCGGCTGTCGGAGGATCAGATTACGGTGGTAGGAAACGGCTCGGCCTGTGTTGTGGGAGGACATGCCTGGATAATCAAGCCCGGTCAGCGGTTTATCAGCAATTCAGCGGTTGCCTCGATGGGATACGATCTGCCGGCTGCCATCGGGGTCTGTATTGCCCGGGAAAACGATAAAGACATCATCCTGCTGACCGGAGACGGCAGTATCCAGATGAATCTGCAGGAGCTGCAGACGATTATTCACCACCGGCTGCCGATTAAAATTTTCCTTATAAATAACAACGGTTATCACTCGATCCGCCAGACCCAGAAAAACTTCTTCGGTGAGCCGCTGGTCGGAATCGGGGGCGACAGCTATGACCTGAGTTTTCCGGAGATGGAAAAGTTGGCGGCGGCTTATGGCTATCCATACCTTGCGGCCCGCCATAATGAAGAACTTGCTGCCGCGGTTGAGCGGACGCTGGCGGTGCCGGGGCCGGTCATCTGTGAGGTGTTTGTGAGCACGGATCAGAATTTTGAACCAAAGTCTTCGGCCAAACGCCTCCCGGACGGAACGATGGTGTCGCCCCCGCTGGAGGATCTATCGCCATTTCTGCCGGATGAGGAAATGAATGAGATGATGATTATTCCCCGCATCACAGAGTAGGAGACAGACGGATGAATGTAGTCGTAACCGGGGCAACCAGTTTTATCGGTGCCGCGGCTGTAAACAAACTGCTTAAGGCGCAGCATAAGGTGACCGCCGTGGTTCGTCCCGGCTCTGCCAACCTTAAGTATCTGTATGACCGGACGGCAGGAACAAAACGGGAAGCGCTTACCGTAGTCAGGCTGGATTTGGCAGATATCGAAGCGCTTGATACCGGCTCGGAGCCGGTGGATGTATGGCTTCATATCGGCTGGGACGGTGCCGGCAGCAATAACCGCAAGAACCGGGAGATCCAGCAGGATAATATCCGGCATTCCCTTAAGGCAGTCCGGGCGGCTGCCGGAGCCGGCTGCCGGCGGTTTATTTTTACCGGCTCCCAGGCTGAGTATGGAATTCATCACGAACCGCTTACGGAGGATACACCGGCATGTCCGGTATCTGAGTATGGCAGAGCAAAGCGGGAGTTCGGGCAGCAGGCTGAAGTGTTATGTAAACAATTAAATATGGAATACATTCACACAAGGATTTTTAGTATATACGGTCCGGGAGACCATCCCTGGTCTCTGATTCAGACCTGCCTGTCCACCTGGCAGCAGGGCGGCGAAATGCTGCTTGGGCAATGTACGCAGAGCTGGAACTTTTTATATATTGGGGATATGGTATTGGCGCTGCTTCATTTATTGACAGAAGGTACTTCCGGGGTCTATAATATCGCCAGTGAAGATACCCGCATCCTGCGGGAATATATTAAAGCGCTGTATTCCCTGTGCGGAAGCCGGGGAAGCTATGTATTTGGACAAAGAGCGCCGAATGCGGAAGGCCAGGGCGATTTGATTCCGGACATTTCGCGGATTCAAAAAGAAACGGCATGGCGGCCGGCGACATCATTTACGGAGGGAATTTATGAAACACTGCATTGCATGCGGGACAAGACTGCCGGAACAAATTTTATTTGAACTGAATGAGGCACCGGCCTCTGCTCAGGATATTCCGGATCAGCACACCGTCAAAGCGGATCGGGGAATTACCCTGCGGCTGTATCAATGCGGCGGGTGCGGTCTGGTGCAGCTTGACAGCCCGCCGGTTGCATATTATAAAGATGTGATCCGGGCCGGTGGCTTTTCCACAACGATGACCGGGCTGCGCCGCCGGCAATACCGGCATCTGATTACCGGCTATCATCTGGAGCATAAAAAATTTATTGAAGTGGGCTGCGGCCGGGGGGAGTTTTTACAGGTCTTAAACGAATTTCCGGTGGCGGCCTGCGGCATTGAACATCAGGAAGCACTGGTACAAACTGCGGTATCAGCCGGGCTTGACGTCAGACAGGGCTTTACGGAAACACCGGAGTACGATCTGGGAGACCGGTATGATGTATTTCTGTCTTTTAATTTCCTGGAGCATCAGCCGGATCCCGGCACCATTCTGCAGGCAGTTTACCATAACCTGAAGGAAGAAGGGATGGGGCTGATTACGGTTCCCAGTCTGGAATATATTCTGGCGCAGGGAAGTTATTATGAACTGATCCGGGATCACCTTGCTTATTATTCCTTCCCGACGCTCCGTGCCCTTCTGGAACGCAATGGGTTCCGGGTGCTGGAGGAAGAACTGGTTAACCGTGATACCATTTCCATGATTGTGAAAAAGGACTCGTCCCTGTACGGGCAGAAAAAACTGCCGCCGCAGGTTAAGCCGGTTGATATCAGTTCGCTGACGGACGGATACCGGACGGTTCGTGAGGAGATTTTGGCGCTGTTTCAGAGGCTGGCGGATGCAGGGAAAAAAGCTGCCGTCTGGGGTGCCGGACACCAGGGCTTTACCCTGGCCGGAACCCTTGGTCTGGGAGATAAAGCGGCTTATATTATTGATTCCGCCCCCTTTAAGCAGGGACGGTTTGCGCCGGCCTCCCACCTGCGGATTGTGTCGCCCGGGCAGGCCGGGCAGGAGCCGGTTGATGCCATTATCATTGCTGCGCCCGGATATACGGAGGAAATTGCCGGGATTATCAGGACGCAGTTCGGATCGCAGATGCAGGTTTTTGCATTACGAACCAATCATCTTGAACAATTGTGAGGGAAAGCATGAAATTATCAGGACAGAGAATCGTGATAACAGGGGCAACCGGGTTTATCGGCAGCCATGTAACCCGGATGCTTTTGGCGCAGGGCGCAGAGGTCTTTGCACTGGTGCGCCCGGAATCCGGACATCGGGATATCCTGCCCCGTCACCCGCAGCTTTCAGTGGTGCCGGGTACCCTGGAGGATGTGGAGTCTGCCGTTTTGGCGGTGCACCGGGCGGATGCCTTTCTGCATTTTGCCTGGGGCGGTGTGAACCGGGAAGACATTGATTCACCGGCGGTTCAGGCGGCTAATATCACTGCCTCCCTTTCCTGTGTCCGGGCGGCCGGCGGCTTGGGGTGCCGGCTTTTTATGGATGCCGGTTCCCGGGTTGAATACGGAGTTACCGGGGACGGTATTATGTCCGAGGAAACGGTGTGCCGCCCGGTGAATGAATATGGAAAGGCCAAGCTGGCCTTTTATCAGCAGGCGGTACCGCTCTGCCGGGAATGGGGGATGACGTATTATCATCTCCGTTTTTTCAGCGTTTACGGAACGGGCGATCATCCCTGGTCGATTATTTCCACGCTGGTCCGGGAGCTGCCGCAGGGGAACGCGGTTTCATTAAGCGCCTGTGAACACCGGTGGAACTTTATGGCAGTTGAGGATGCGGCCCGGGCCGTATTGCTGTTATATCAGCACAGTGGGGCGCGGCCCGGCGAGTCCCATATTGTCAATGTGGCAGGCCGGGATACCCGCAGACTCCGTTTGTTTGCGGAAGAAATCCAGAGACTTTGCGGCGGCCGCGGCCGCCTTGAATTCGGGACTTTTGTGCAGGCGGGCGAAGGTGCCCTGTCGGTCTGTCCCACAACCGAAGGATTAATTCGGTTGACAGATGGAGAGTATCAGGATATGATTTCATTTACGGAAGGAATCAGGCGGATGCTGTCTGAACAAAAGGAGAACCAATGAAAAAAATCAGTGTATTGATTCCCTGTTATAATGAAGAAGAAAATGTTGAACCAGTCAGCCGGGCGGTAGTGGAAACCCTGGAAAACAATTTGTCCGGTTATGACTACGAACTGGTTTTTATTGATAATGATTCCCGTGATAACACCCGCCCCATTCTGCGGCGGCTGTGCCGGGAGAATCCCCGGATTAAAGCAATCTTTAATGCCAAGAACTTCGGCCAGTTTAACTCCCCTTATTATGGAATGCTGCAGGTGACAGGCGACTGTGTGATCGAAATGGTCGCCGACTTCCAGGATCCGGTAGAATTAATTCCCCAGTATGTCAAAGCCTGGGAAGAAGGTTATAAAATTGTCATCGGCATCAAAACCAGCAGCCGGGAAAGTAAAATCATGTACTGGCTGAGAAGCATTTACTATAAATCCATCCAGCGGCTGTCGGAGGTGGAGCAGATTGAGCATTTTACCGGCTCGGGGCTTTATGACCGGGAATTTATTGAAATTCTGCGGGGTCTTAATGATCCGACGCCGTTTCTGCGGGGGATTGTTGCCGAGCTTGGCTTTAAGCGGAAGGAAATTCCCTATGAACAGCCGCAGCGGCGCGCCGGGAAAACCCATAATAGTTTTTACCGGTTATACGATGCCGCAATGCTAAGTGTGACCTCATATACAAAAGTCGGTCTGCGGCTGGCTACGGTTTTCGGTGCCTTCTGCTGTGCGGCCAGCATTTTGGTCGCCCTGATTTATCTGGTGATGAAGCTGATTTGGTGGGATCGTTTTCCGGCCGGGATGGCTCCGTTATTAATCGGGATGCTGTTTTTGGGCTCCGTCCAGATTTTTTTTACCGGTATAGTAGGGGAATATGTGCTGTCAATCAACCAGCGGGTCATGAAGCGTCCGCTGGTCATTGAAGAAGAGCGCCTTAATTTTGAAACGAAGAAGGATCATAAAGCAGATGAAATATAAGGTTGATGTAGTCAGAATAAGAGAAAATTCAATTACGTTAAACGGCTGGGTCGTGGGTAAAAAACCGGAGTCCGCACCGTCCTTTGAGGTGCGGGATGAACAGAACCGGCCGGTAGCCTTTCAGTGGGTGGCAACCAGACGGGACGATGTCAGCCAGATTTATTATAAGCAGGTTTTTGATAAGGATTTTGGATTCGATATTCAGTTTCCGTATGAAAGAGGGTGCAGCTACCGGCTGCTGATTCATTGTGACGGAAGAACTGCAAAGATTACGTATAATGAAGATCTGATCGAAAAAAGAGCCAGTGTTGCCCATAAACGGCTGGAGAAATTCAAAGACCTGATGAATCTGGAAACCGTCCGGGTGGCATGGGAGTTTGGAAAAAAACATGGTTTGAAGGCATTAGCGTTAAAATCAAAGCATAAATTGCAGGGAATTGACAATGACTATGATTATAGTGAATGGTATGATCTGACAAAACCGGCTCCGGAAGAACTGGCCAGGCAGCGGAAGACTGCTTTTTTAAATGAGCCGCTGCTTTCGGTAGTTATTCCGGCCTATAAAACGCCGGAAAAATATCTGCGTGAAATGCTGGATTCGATTCTTGCTCAGACGTATCAAAACTGGGAGGTCTGCGTGGCAAATGGCAGCCCGGCCCCGGAAGGCCGGATTGTGGAACGGGTGATGACGCAGTATCAGGCCGCCGACAGCCGCTTTAAGTACCGGAATCTGGGAGAAAATCTGGGTATTGCCGGCAATACCAATGCGGCGCTTGCCATGGCTTCGGGCAGCTATATCATACTGGCCGACCATGACGATACCCTGCCCGAACATGCGTTGTTTGAGATCGTTTTGGCAGTTAATGAAGATCCGGATTATGAGGTTATTTATTCGGATGAGGATAAGCTGGATATGGACGGGGGTGCCTTGTTCGATCCCCATTTCAAACCCGATTTTAATCCCGATCTGCTGACCAGTGTTAATTATATCTGCCACCTGCTGGTGGTGAAAAAGGAACTTTTAGACCGGGTGGGAGGCTTTCGCCAGGAGTATGACGGTGCCCAGGACTATGATTTCATATTCCGGTGTACGGAGATGGCAAAGAAAATCTGTCATATTCCGAAGGTGCTGTACCACTGGCGCTGTCACCAGGGCTCCACGGCCAGTAATCCGGAAAGTAAATTATATGCTTTTGAGGCCGGTTCCCGGGCGATCATGGCACATTATGAACGGTGCGGCATTCCGGCCGTTAAAGTGGAAAAGGGTGTGGACTATGGAATTTACCATACGGTCTTTGAAATAAAGGGAAATCCCCTGATTTCCATAGTGATTCCCAATAAGGATCATCATCGGGATCTGGATCTGTGCCTGCAGTCGATTCTGAAACGGGCTGCGTACCGTAATTTGGAATTTATCATTGTCGAGAATAACAGTACGGAGCCGGAAACTTTTAAATATTATGAAAAAATCCAGGCAGAATACAGTCAGGTGAATGTTGTCACCTGGGAACGGGAGTTTAACTATTCGGCGATTAATAATTTTGGTGCCGGATTTGCCGGTGGCGAGTATCTGCTGTTTTTAAATAACGATACGGAGGTGATAGCTCCCGGGATTTTTGAAGAAATGCTCGGCTTTGCCCAGCGGGAAGAAGTCGGCATTGTCGGAGCCAGGCTTTTGTATCAGGATGATACAATCCAGCATGCCGGCGTGGTGGTCGGCTTCGGCGGCATTGCAGGACATACCTTTATCGGCCTGCATCAGGCGGAGAGCAGCTATTTCCACCGGGCGATGTGTGCCCAGAATTACAGCGCGGTAACGGCCGCCTGTTTGCTGACCAGGGCTTCCCTGTTTTGGCAGGTGGGCGGATTTACCAAAGAGCTGGCGGTGGCATTTAATGATATCGATTACTGCATGAAGGTCCGGGCGGCTGGAAAACTGGTGGTTTATGCTCCCTATGCAGCGATGTATCATTATGAATCGAAATCCCGGGGGCTGGAGGATACGCCGGAAAAGGTCCGGCGGTTTAACAATGAAATTGATATTTTTTCCAAAAGATGGCCGGATATTTTACAAAACGGCGATCCTTTTTATAACCCCAATCTGACCCTGCGCAAGTCCAATTTTGCCCTCCGGGATCTGCTGAAGGAAAAAATCGGCGAGCCCTACCAATTGGAAATCTGAATACGGAGCATATTATGAGTGAAAAGAAAATAACTGTCATTATTCCGAATTATAACGGCCTGAAATATATGAAACCTTGTCTGGATGCGCTTAAGCGGCAGACCTGCCGGGAGTTTGACATTCTGGTAGTAGATAATGGTTCCACCGACGGGAGCGCCGAATGGCTAAAGCAGCAGGGGATCGATACGGTGTTTTTAAAGGAAAACACGGGTTTTTCCTGCGCGGTAAATATCGGCATCCGCAAAGCTGTGACTCCTTATGTAATTTTGCTGAATAACGACACCGAGGCAGAGCCGGATTTTGCCGCCCGGTTACTCGGTGAAATCGAACGGTCCCCCCGAATCTTTTCCGTCAGTCCCAAAATGATCCAGATGTATCAGAAGGATCTGCTGGATGATGCCGGTGATATGTACAGTATTATGGGCTGGGCATATCAGCGCGGAGTGGGGCGGGATGCCGGCTTATATAGCCGTTCCGGCAATATTTTTGCGGCCTGTGCAGGTGCTTCTATTTACCGGCGGGCGGTGTTTGAAGAAATTGGATATTTTGATGAAATGCATTTTGCCTATCTGGAAGATATCGATGTGGGATACCGGGCGAAAATTGCGGGATACTATAACCGCTACTGTCCTTCTGCCAGGGTCTATCATGCCGGAAGCGGAACCAGCGGCTCGAAATATAATTCCTTTAAGGTCCGGCTGGCGGCGCGCAACAATGTGTATCTGAATTATAAAAACATGCCGCTGCCCCAGCTGCTTTTTAATGGGATTCCAATCATCGCCGGAATCTGCGGTAAATACGTGTTTTTTAAAAAACTGGGCTTTGCGCAGGAATATCTTGAGGGGATCCAAGAGGGGCTTTTCACGATGCATAAAACCAGCAGAGTGCCTTACCGGAAGCAGCATTTGGGTAATTATCTGGCAATCGAATGGGAGCTGATATATGGGGCGGCTCTGTATATCTATGAATTTTCCCGGCGGCAGATACGGAAAAAATTAAGCAAATCATAAGATTTAAGAGATTTTTAATAGTACAATCGCTGATTTTCGTGTATAATCGTACCAGCAGTCAAAAGAAAACAAAGGTGAAAAGTATATGATCAAAGATAATCAAAGCCGGTTTAACGGCATGCATATCCTGATTGACGCACTGATTATTGCAGCAGCCTATGTCCTGACCTGGTTTGTAATGATCGGAAGCGGCTGGTTTGTCGATGTAAGCCAGGTACTCCCAGCCCGGTTTTACCTGGGGGCGCTGATTATTATTGTACCGGCATACCTGCTGCTGTATACCTGCTTCCATTTATTTACGCCCAAGCGGGTACAGAAGCGGCGTCAGGAATTTGCCAATATCTGCAAAGCGAATCTTATTGGCCTGCTGTTATTCTCGCTAGTATTATATCTGGGCAGAAAAAGCCCTTATCTGGGGAACTTCTCCGCCAGAATGGTCATCGCTTACTGTGTTGTAAACATTATTCTGGAAACCGCTGAGCGCAATATCATCCGAATGATCTTGTATTCCATGCGCTCCAAGGGGTATAATCAAAAACATGTACTGCTGGTGGGCTACAGCAAAGCGGCGGAAAGCTATATTGACCGCGTCCGGATTAATCCCGAGTGGGGGTATCAGGTCAGAGGCATTCTGGATAACCATCGGGAGTGGGGCGATGAATACCGGGGCGTAAAGGTGATCGGAAGAATCGAAAATCTAAAAGAAATTCTGGAATTGAATGTTCTGGATGAGATCGCGGTAACACTGAGCCTGAAAGAATATGGTAACCTGCAGCAGATTGTGGCGGATTGTGAGAAATCAGGCGTTCACACCAAGTTTATTCCGGATTATAATAGTTTTATTCCGACCAGACCCTATACCGAGGATCTGCAGGGACTGCCGGTGGTTAATATCCGGCATGTGCCCCTGAACGATATGCTCAATGCAACCATGAAGCGGGTCGTTGATATTGTGGGTGCGGTAGCTGCCCTGATTATTTTTTCCCCCGTTATGCTGTTAACGGTGCTGCTGATTAAGCTTACTTCACCGGGGCCGGTTATCTATAACCAGGAACGGGTAGGACTTCATAACCGTCCTTTTAACATGTACAAATTCCGGTCGATGGAGCTTCAGGCTCCTGGTGATGAAAAAGGCCGGTGGACATCCCCCCATGATCCGCGGGTGACGACGGTCGGCAAGGTGATCAGAAAGACCAGCATTGATGAGCTGCCGCAGTTATTTAACGTCCTGGTGGGCAGTATGAGTCTGGTCGGTCCAAGGCCGGAGCGGCCGTTTTTTGTCGAACGGTTCCGGGAGGAGATTCCCCGCTATATGATTAAGCACCAGGTACGGCCGGGGATGACCGGGTGGGCCCAGGTGAATGGTTACCGGGGAGATACTTCCATTGCCAAACGGATCGAACATGATTTATACTATATTGAGAACTGGACCCTGGGACTGGATTTTAAGATTTTGTTCTTAACCTTCTTTAAAGGGTTTATAAATAAGAACGCATACTGAACGTTATGCAAAAAAAGAGTGAGGTACAGATATGAGTCATGATTTTGACGATGAATTAGACCGTTCCGGAGAACGCCGAAGCCGCCGGAATCCACGGAGAAGGGAAGCGTCTGAGAAAGAGCTGAAGGTATTTGAGGATGCAAAAGTTCATCCCATTACCGGCAATGCAGCAAAAGCTGCGGCAGAAACGGCAGCCGGCATACTGCCCCCGAAGGAACAGGTTACCCGGCGGAAAAAGCGCCGGCGGATAATCGCAATGATCGTTGCGGAATGTTTTGCGCTGATCTTTATCTTTGGTTATGCCTATGCGGCCAAACGTTTAAACATGATTCAGAATCTACCTATTGATCTTGAGAAGGTCATCAACACGGATCTGAATGTTGAAACAATTGAAAATATGAAAGGGTACTGGACGATTGCCGTCTTCGGCGTGGATGCCCGGGACAAGGCGATTGCCAAAGGAACCAATGCGGATGTCAACTTGATCTGCAATATTAACCGGGATACGGGTGAGATCAGACTGGTTTCGGTATTTCGTGATACGTACTTAAATATTTCCTCCGACGGTTCCTATAATAAAATTAACCAGGCCTATTTTCGCGGCGGACCGGAGCAGGCCATGGCGGCACTAAACCGTAATCTGGATCTTAATATTACGGAATATATGACCTTTAACTGGAAAGCGGTTGCCGATGCCATCAATATCCTGGGCGGGGTGGATATCGAGCTGAGCAAAGCCGAATTTTACTACATCAATTCCTTTATTACAGAAACGGTTAAGGTGACCGGCATCGGTTCGCATCATCTGACTAAGGCGGGAATGAATCACCTGGACGGCGTGCAGGCGGTTGCTTACGGCAGACTGCGCCTGATGGATACGGATTATGCCAGAACGGAACGGCAGCGCAAGGTAATTTCCCAGGCATTTGAAAAGGCCAAAAAGGCTGATTTTAACACCCTGAACACGATTATCGGTGCCGTATTCCCGCAGATTGCAACCAATATCGGTGTTGATGAACTGGTAAAGAACGCCAGAAGCATCAGCAAGTACCATATCGGGGAGACAACCGGCTTCCCGCAGGCCCGCGGCGATGCCAGCATGGGTAAGAAAGGCGCTTGTGTTATCCCCCAGACCTTAGAGAGCAACGTAATTCAACTGCACACCTTTTTGTTCAGCGGCGAAACCTATACCCCCTCGGCAACAGTTAAGACCCTCAGCAGCAAGATATCGGCCGACAGCGGGATGTATAAGGAAGGCAAATATGTTGATAAAGTAACAACGGAAGGCGGTGTGATACAGAAGCCCAAGACAACTGCGGCACCGACAAAAGAATCGACAAAGCCGACGGATGAAGGCATAGAAACATCGACCGGTGAAAACGGTGAATCGGTTGAGAGCACCACTGCTGCGGTAAAACCGGGCAGCCGTCCGACTGTGGCTGAAACGGATGAAAACGGTGAACCGGTTGAAACCGAGTCATCTTCAGCGTCCCACCCCGGCCAGACCATTGCTGAGACAACGACGGCAGCGGCACTGCGGCCGGGTGAAACTGCTGCCAGTATGGGGCCGGAAGGGCCGGCAGAGACAACGACAGCGGCCGCCGGACCGGGAGAAACGACGACCGCTGCAAACAGTACAACGGAAACAGCAGCTTCCGTGCCGGGTTTTCCCGGCGGCACGTCAGAGACGATTGGCAATGAAGGACCCGGCGGCCAATCCTCCGGCAATTCCGGGGTCACCACGATCATTGGCACGGCAGCGGCACCGGGACAATAAAAAATTCATAATTATATTATAATTCCATCACAAGTTTTTCACAAATGGCCGTTATAATACGGCTATAGCAAAAAACTACAGGCTTTAAGAAAGGGGAATATAATTATGTACGACGATGAAAGAAGAGAATATCCTGCAGAGGATCCATATAGAAGGGAAATGCCATCAGAACCGCAGCCGGATATATCCTGGAACCCAAATTTTATTATGCGGGATCCGCAGCCGTCCGCAGAGAACACAAGTCAGGCGGAAGATAACTCCTTAAATCTTCCCCGGGGCGGCGGGCCGGCCGGGTGGCAGCAGCAATACCGTCAGGGTGATTCCAGTTACGAAGTACCCAACCGGCCGCCGCACTCTCAGCGTCAGAACGCTTCAAAAGCGGGAAAGTTCGTTAAGGTTGCCGCCGCCGCAGTTTTGTTTGGGACGGTAGCAGGCGGCACGATGTTCGGTGTAAATACGCTGGGAGGGGCTATTAAAGGCCATTATGAGTCTCAGCTCGGGGGCGGGACTTCAGAAACCCGGGCCGGCCTGGAACAGACGGAGACACAGGCAGGCAGTTCCGGCAATGTGGCTGCCGGGGCTCCCGTAATTACGACATTACAGAATGATGTATCTCCGATTGTCGAGCAGGCGATGCCGTCAGTTGTGGCAATCACCAATATGATGGCCTATCAGCAGCGAACCTTTTTTGGTCCGAGCCAGGTTATTGAACTGCCAAGCAGCGGTTCCGGTATTATTGTCGGCCAGAATGATAATGAACTGTTAATTGTAACCAATAATCACGTGGTTGCAGATTCCAAAGAACTGACTGTAACCTTTATTGATGATTCCCAGGTTAAAGCGGTTATAAAAGGCACCGATCCTGAATCGGATCTGGCCGTAATTGCGATTCCGCTGAAAGACATTCCGGCGGAGACCATGGGTCAGATTAAAGTTGCCACCCTGGGTGATTCGGAGGAATTAAAGGTAGGCCAGGGTGTTATTGCGATCGGGAATGCGCTGGGGTACGGACAGTCCGTAACGGTGGGCTATGTCAGCGCCCTGGACCGTGAGGTAAAGGCCGAGGATCAGACCGCAAGAAACCTGCTGCAGACGGATGCGGCTATTAATCCTGGAAACAGCGGCGGTGCGCTGCTGAACATGAAAGGCGAAGTGATCGGCATTAATGCAGCAAAATATTCTTCTACCGAAATTGAAGGAATGGGGTATGCAATACCGATCTCCAAGGCGCAGGATATTATCGGCGAACTGATGAACCTGGAGACCAGAACCGTTGTCGATGAAGGCAAGCAGGGATATCTTGGAATCCAGGGACAGAATATTGATGAAACGGCTGCCGCCATGTACGGAATGCCACGCGGTATATATATATTTAAGATTGTCGAAGACGGCGCAGCAGCGAATTCCGACTTAAGAGAAAAAGATATTATTACTAAATTTGACGGGCGTTCGGTTCGCTCGATGCAGGATTTACAGGAAATGTTAACTTATTATGAAGGCGGAAGCAGCGTAACCCTGACCGTCCAGTCACTGGAAAACGGGGTATATACGGAGCGGCAGGTAGATATTACACTGGGCTACCGGCCGACTGCCGAAACAAATTAATGGAGTAATCAGTGGAAGAAAAAAACAATGATAAGTATGAAAAAATCTGCTATATGTGCCGTCGGCCGGAAAGTAAAGCCGGGGAGATGATTGTAATGCCGGGCAATATGTGCCTGTGCCATAACTGTATGCAGAAAGCTTTTGAATCAATTTCCAATATGCCCTATCTGAATCTGAATTTAAGTCAGGTGGATGGGGCACCGGAACTGGAGATTCCGCAGAAGCAAAAAGTGAAGAAAAAAGCAGCAAAAAAGGGACCGGGATTCCAGTTAAAGGATATCCCGGCCCCTCATGTGATTAAAAACCAGCTGGATGAATATGTGATTGGGCAGGAACGGGCTAAAAAGGTCATTTCAGTTGCGGTCTATAACCATTATAAACGGATCTATGACCAGGAAATGCGTCTGGCCGAAAGCATGGACGAACCGGAGCAGGAAGATGTCCGGATTGAAAAATCTAATATTCTGATGATCGGCCCCACTGGAAGCGGCAAGACCTATCTGGTGAAAACCCTGGCCCGGCTGCTGGATGTTCCGCTGGCGATTGCCGATGCGACTTCGCTGACAGAAGCCGGTTATATCGGTGATGATATTGAAAGTGTGGTGTCCAAGCTTTTAGCAGCAGCGGGAAATGATGTCGAAAAGGCCGAGCACGGGATTATTTTTATTGATGAAATCGACAAAATAGCAAAAAAGAAAGAAATCAGTACTCGGGATGTCAGCGGGGAATCGGTCCAGCAGGAACTGCTGAAGCTTTTGGAGGGCAGTAAGGTGGAGGTGCCGGTCGGGGGCAATCAAAAGAATGCCTTAACGCCGACGACAACAGTGAACACCGACAACATATTGTTTATCTGCGGCGGGGCATTTCCCGACCTGGAGCGCATTATTGAAGAACGTCTGAATAAGCAGACATCAATGGGGTTTGGTTCCCCGTTAAGGCGGCTGCCGGGGGAAGACGGCGATATGATGCTTAAGGCAACCAATGCGGATCTGCGGGAGTTTGGGATGATCCCTGAGTTTCTGGGCAGACTTCCGGTGCTGGTGGTTCTTAATAAACTGACGAAAGAGCTGCTGGTTAAAATATTGAAAGAACCCAGGAATGCCATCCTTAAACAATACATAAAATTATTGGGAATGGATGAAGTGAAACTTGTTTTTGACGATGAGTCACTGGATTGGATCGCCCTGGAAGCCATGAACCGGGGAACCGGTGCGCGGGCACTCCGGGCGGTTCTCGAGGAGTTTATGCTTGATATTATGTATGAAGTCCCGAAAGATCCGGGAATCGGAGCGGTGGTAATTACGCGTGCATATCTGGAAAAGAAGGGCGGGCCGCTGATTCAGATGCGTGGTCTGGAAAGCTGATGGAACAGAATTGATTGGCTAAGTTTGGGAGGAATCGGTTTATGATTTTTATAGGACTTATTCTGGCGGTAATGGCGTTAGATTTATATTTTAAAGCCAGAATCGAAAAACAGCAGGCAGAGAGCTTTCCCCGGCCGCTGCCGAAAACGGCAGATAAAATCCGGCTGTACCGCAGCCATAATGCCGGCTTTCCGTTCGGCTTTCTGGCGCAGTACAAAAATGTAGTGTGTGCAGTTCCGCTGGCAATTACTTCGGCTTTGGCCGGCGTCCTGTACTGTCTGCTGCTGCAGCCGGGAAAGACGGCGCAGAAGCTGGGGGTATCACTGCTGATTGGTGGATCCCTCAGCAATTTATATGACCGCTTGGTGAGGGGTTATGTGGTGGATTATTTCAGTATCCGGCTGGGCTGGCTGAAAAAGGTGGTATTAAACCTGGGGGATGTGTTTGTGTTTGCGGGAGCAGTGTTGCTGCTGTTGCATGAATTTGTCCGCGATTTCGGATCAGATGGCCGCTGATGTGAGGCATATTTACCGGCAATAAATAAAGAAACAGGAAATGCGAATGGTGCATTTCCTGTTTCTTTATTTAAGGATCAGCTCATCATCCCGCCGATTGTTCCGCCGGCCGCACAGCAGGCCATAACGGTGAGCATTCTGGAGGTATCAAGCGGTTCCTGCTTGAAAAACCAGGATACTGCCAGTAATACCACAAAATACAATAGGCCGGACAGCAGTCCCCAGAAAAAACGTTTCTGCAGCATTGTCTTTCCGGCCAACAGTCCGCCGGCCATACAGGCAAGTATGTAGACGATATAGACGGCTGTGTTGATCTGCGCTTCCTTGATTTTAAGCTTATACAGAGCGAAGGACAAAGCAAGCAGCAGTATGCCCGACAGAACGTAGGAAAAAATCAGGGAACGTAAAAGCGTTTTCGGGCTGACAGAGGTCATGAGTGCCCCCCCTTTTTGGACTTTCCGGGTTTGTTCTAGCTTATTCCGGCTGTCCGGGGAATATGTTGACAAAGACAGCAATTTTTATTAAGACTTTGATTAATGAGCGTGTTATTTAGAATGCCAGCTGAATCTGAATGAGATCGCAAAAGAAGCAGGGTATTCAAAGTTTCATTTAAACAGAGTGTTTTCCGAGCAAGTAGGCTGTACCATATACAAATATATTCAAATGCGGCGGCTGACGGTGGCGGCTGAAAAGCTAGTTAAAACTAAAAAAACGATAGTCGAAATTGCTTATGAGGCAGGTTATAACTCGCAGTAGTCATTTACTTATGCATTTCATAAGTTCTATGGCTGTCCCCCCCAAGAATACAGGACGATTAATGTTCATATTTCCAAATATAAACGGTTTAGAATGGAAAGCAGGTTTATTATGATTTATAAACATGCTATGAAAGGTGAGGTGACTGCCGCATGAGTACCATCCCGTATGTTATCGAACAAACAAGCAGAGGAGAAAGAAGCTATGATATCTTTTCCAGATTGTTAGCTGATCGAATTATATTTTTAGCAGAGGATGTAAATGATACCACGGCCGGTTTAATTACCGCCCAACTATTATTTTTAGAGGCGCAGGATCCTGGCAGGGATATCAGTCTTTATATTAACAGTCCGGGAGGAGCGGTAACGGCAGGTTTCGCTATCCATGATACAATGAACTTTATCAAATGTGACGTCTCGACCATTTGCGTCGGCCTCGCCGCCAGTTTTGGCGCTTTTTTGCTGGCAGCCGGGACGCCGGGGAAACGTATGGCGCTGCCAAATGCGGAGATTATGATTCATCAGCCTGCCGTATCCGGCGGGATTATAGGTCAGGCCAGCGATATTAAGATCATGTCGGATCTGATCCAGAGAAATAAGCGGAGGCTTAATAATCTGCTGGCAAAGAATACTGGAAAAACGATCGAAGAAATAGAACGCGATACGGATCGGGATAATTTTATGACAGCCGAAGAAGCGAAAGCCTACGGCCTGATCGATTTTGTTATTTCACAACGGTCATAATATGAAAGCGGTGGTTCAAAAACCATCGCTTTTATGCTGCAGCTGGTATGTCCGGTGTCCATAAATCATAAATCAAAGAATATTAAAAAAAACTTGACACAATAATCCAATGTGATATAATGGTATGGCGTGCATTTACACGTTGTGTTTTTTTGTGCGCAAAAGCTGAGATTTAAAGCAACCAACAGACAATATCACAGGAGGTGAAAAGAATGCCAACAATTAACCAATTAGTTAGAAAAGGAAGAGAGACAGGTGTTAAAAAGTCTACCGCACCGGCTCTGCAGAGAGGTTACAATTCTTTACAGAAGCGTGCAACCGATACTTCTTCCCCTCAGAAGAGAGGTGTTTGTACCGCAGTAAAGACTGCAACACCAAAGAAGCCAAACTCTGCACTTCGTAAAATTGCCAGAGTTCGTCTGTCTAACGGTATCGAGGTAACTAGCTACATTCCGGGCGAAGGTCATAACCTGCAGGAGCATAGCGTGGTGCTGATCCGCGGCGGCAGAGTAAAAGACCTGCCGGGTACCAGATACCATATCATCAGAGGTACATTGGATACCGCAGGTGTGGCTAACAGAAGACAGGCCCGTTCTAAATATGGCGCTAAGCGGCCAAAAGTAAAAAAATAGGCCGGGAACGGAATCACTAACAATAGTAAAATGAATGCGAAGCAGTCACGATGATATTGACCTGTAGGTTGCAGGAGATAGAGTTTAGACCGAGCGCGGACACATTTTATGGAAACATGTGAGTACCGATGAATTAATTCAGATAATTAAGGAGGGAAGTAACGTGCCACGTAAAGGACATATTCAAAAAAGAGATGTATTAGCAGATCCTTTATACAACAATAAAGTTGTAACCAGACTGATTAATAATATCATGCTGGACGGTAAAAAGGGTGTTGCACAGAAAATCGTATATGGCGCATTTAACCGTGTCGAAGAAAAAAGCGGTAAGCCGGCGGTTGAGGTTTTCGAAGAAGCAATGAATAATATTATGCCGGTATTAGAAGTTAAGGCAAAACGTATCGGCGGTGCCACCTATCAGGTACCGATCGAGGTGAGGCCTGACAGACGGCAGACGCTGGCGCTTCGCTGGCTCACCACATATTCTCGTAAGAGAGGTGAGAAGACCCAGGAAGAAAGGCTGGCAAATGAACTTATGGACGCAGCCAACAACACCGGAGCGTCTGTAAAAAAGAAAGAAGACATGCATAAGATGGCAGAGGCGAACAAGGCCTTCTCCCATTTTAGATTCTAATAGGAGGACAAAGCTTTGGCTGGAAGAGAATATCCGTTGGAGAGAACCAGGAATATCGGAATTATGGCTCATATTGATGCTGGTAAAACCACACTTACTGAGCGTATTCTGTACTATACTGGTGTAAACTACAAAATCGGTGATACTCATGAAGGTACTGCTACCATGGACTGGATGGAGCAGGAACAGGAAAGAGGAATTACCATCACTTCAGCAGCTACCACCTGCCATTGGACCATTCATGGTGAAGATAACAGACCGATTCCGGGTATCCCGGAAAATCGTATCAACATCATTGATACTCCCGGACACGTTGACTTTACTGTAGAAGTAGAACGTTCTCTGCGTGTACTGGATGGTGCGGTGGGCGTGTTCTGTGCGAAGGGCGGTGTTGAACCGCAGTCCGAGAACGTGTGGCGTCAGGCTGACACTTACAATGTACCAAGAATGGCATTCATCAATAAGATGGATATTCTGGGTGCCGACTTTTATGGGGCGGTAGACCAGATTAGTACCAGACTTGGAAAAAATACCATCTGTCTTCAGCTGCCAATTGGCAAAGAAGATGATTTTAAAGGACTCATCGATCTGTTTGAGATGAAAGCCTACATCTATAACGATGAAAAGGGCGATGACATCACCGTAGCAGATATTCCGGACGACATGAAGGACGATGCAGAGCTGTATCGGACCGAACTGGTTGAGAAGATCTGCGAGTTGGACGATGACCTGATGATGCAGTATCTGGAAGGTGAAGAGCCGACCGTGGAAGAGCTGAAAGCAGCTCTGCGAAAAGCTACCTGTGAGTGTACTGCAATTCCGGTATGCTGCGGCAGCGCATACAGAAACAAAGGTGTTCAGAGACTTCTGAATGCTGTAATTGAATTTATGCCGGCTCCGACCGACATCCCTGCCATTAAGGGTGTTGATCTGGAAGGAAATGAAATCGAAAGACATTCTTCTGATGAAGAACCGTTCTCCGCTCTGGCATTCAAGATTATGACTGATCCGTTTGTAGGAAAGCTTGCTTTCTTCCGTGTGTACTCCGGTACGCTGAACTCCGGTTCTTACGTATTGAATGCTACCAAGGACAAAAAAGAACGTGTCGGACGTATTCTGCAGATGCATGCCAACAAACGGCAGGAGCTGGATAAGGTATATGCAGGAGATATCGCGGCAGCAGTAGGTTTTAAACTTACGACTACCGGTGATACGATCTGCGATGAGCGGAATCCGGTTATTCTGGAGTCCATGGAGTTCCCGGAACCGGTTATTGATATCGCAATTGAGCCTAAGACCAAAGCCGGTCAGGGCAAGATGGGCGAGGCACTGGCAAAGCTTGCGGAAGAAGATCCGACCTTCCGGGCAAAAACCGATCAGGAGACCGGGCAGACTATTATCTCCGGGATGGGTGAGCTGCATCTGGAAATTATCGTTGACCGTCTGCTTCGTGAGTTTAATGTGGAAGCCAATGTTGGTGCTCCGCAGGTAGCATATAAGGAGACCTTCACCAAGGCTGTGGATGTAGACAGCAAGTATGCAAAACAGTCCGGCGGACGCGGCCAGTATGGTCACTGTAAGGTTCATTTTGAACCAATGGATGCCAATGCGGAAGAAGTCTTCAAGTTTGATTCCAAAGTTGTCGGCGGCTCCATTCCGAAGGAATATATCCCTGCTGTTGGTGCCGGTATTGAAGAAGCATCCAAGGCTGGTATACTGGCAGGTTTCCCGGTGCTGGGTATCAAGGCAACCGTTTATGACGGTTCCTACCATGAAGTCGATTCCAACGAAATGGCATTTAAGATTGCCGGATCGATGGCGTTTAAAGAAGCAATGCACAAAGCAGGAGCAATTCTGCTGGAGCCGATCATGAAAGTGGAAGTTACCATGCCGGAAGATTATATGGGCGATGTTATTGGTGACATCAACTCCCGCCGCGGACGTATCGAAGGGATGGATGACCTGGGCGGCGGCAAGATCGTAAGAGCATTCGTACCATTATCGGAGATGTTTGGTTATTCCACCGATTTACGTTCCAGAACTCAGGGACGCGGCAACTACTCTATGTTCTTTGATAAATATGAGCCGGTGCCTAAATCTGTACAGGAAAAAGTAATTTCCGAACACAAGGGTTAAACCTTAAAAAGCAGTGAAGCACTAGGTTTCGGGCACCATTCAGGCGTTTTGGAATATGGAAAACAGGCTTGAAAATATTACAAAAATATCATATAATTAAAACCAGCCCGAATATAAAAAATAATTTAGCAGCCCAAGAGGCCCAATTAAGGAGGACGTTATAAAATGGCAAAAGCAAAGTTTGAAAGAAACAAACCTCATTGTAACATTGGTACCATTGGTCACGTTGATCATGGTAAAACAACATTAACCGCAGCAATTACAAAAACCCTGAATGCAAGATACGGAACCGGTCAGGCGGTAGCTTTCGAGAATATCGATAAGGCTCCGGAAGAAAGAGAACGTGGAATCACCATCTCTACTGCTCACGTTGAGTATGAAACTCCTAACAGACACTACGCACACGTAGACTGCCCGGGACATGCCGACTATGTAAAGAACATGATTACTGGTGCGGCTCAGATGGATGGCGCAATCCTGGTTGTTGCTGCTACTGATGGTGTTATGGCTCAGACCAGAGAGCACATCCTGCTTTCCCGTCAGGTAGGCGTACCTTATATCGTTGTATTCATGAACAAATGTGATATGGTTGATGATGAGGAGCTGCTGGAGCTGGTAGACATGGAGATTCGTGATCTGTTATCCGAGTATGAGTTCCCGGGCGATGATACACCGATCATCCAGGGTTCCGCTCTGAAGGCACTGGAAGATCCGAGCTGTGACTGGGGTGACAAGATTATCGAGCTGATGGAAGCAGTTGACAGCTGGGTTCCGGATCCTGTCCGTGAAACCGACAAGCCGTTCCTGATGCCTGTAGAGGACGTATTTACCATTACCGGCCGTGGTACTGTTGCAACCGGTAGAGTAGAGCGTGGTACTCTGCATCTGAATGATGAAGTTGAAATTCTTGGTATTAAAGAAGAAGTTCAGAAGTCCGTAGTTACCGGTATCGAAATGTTCCGTAAATTACTGGATGAAGCTCAGGCTGGTGACAACATCGGTGCGCTGCTTCGTGGTGTTCAGAGAACTGATATCGAAAGAGGTCAGGTTCTGGCTAAACCGGGTTCTGTTAAATGTCATACCAAGTTTACCGCTCAGATTTACGTACTGACAAAAGACGAGGGTGGACGTCACACTCCGTTCTTTAACAACTACCGTCCGCAGTTCTACTTCCGTACAACTGACGTTACTGGTGTATGCCAGCTGCCGGAAGGTACAGAGATGTGTATGCCTGGTGACAACGTAGAGATGTCCGTAGATCTGATTCACCCGATCGCTATGGAGCAGGGTCTGCGTTTCGCTATCCGTGAAGGTGGAAGAACCGTAGGTTCAGGCCGTGTTGCTACTATCGTTGA
>Ga0153999_1000237_pt1 | contig 26540 bp, 21 predicted proteins | sample TSNC083MetaG_FD_104675 | JGI IMG/M metagenome (GOLD analysis project Ga0153999, IMG submission 104675) | Attine ant fungus gardens microbial communities from North Carolina, USA - TSNC083 MetaG | ecosystem: Host-associated > Fungi > Mycelium > Unclassified | place: USA: North Carolina, Lumber... | reverse complement strand
GGAGCCGCCTTTTGGGTGCCGCCCGTTCCTTGGATAATCGGTCTGCAACTTTGTGGAATTTCCAGATGCAACTTTATGGAATTCTTGGTTGCAACTTTCGGTACTTTTATTATGCACTAAACAGTAGAATGATGCAGCACAAATTAGCGCTTACCATCTGCGCCAGGGCATGAACCAGACCCGATTCAATGAGAATTCTTGGCTTAAAACCGGCCGCCTCAAAAGCCGGGTCGACGATGTGGCGCATCGTGGAATTGGGGGACATCAGAGCGGGTCCGGGGCTACATCACTCCCTATGCGGGGGGACAGCTTGACTTTAAGCTCTGCGAGGATTTTAACCCTGACTTGAATAATATTGACAAGTTGGAGCGTGTGATTGATCAATACCGCGACTGGATTCCCGGACTCAAGGGCCGTTTCTCAATGGGCATAGTACCCGATCATAAGGCAATGGATTACTTAAAGCGTATGGTCGAGCTTGCCGACAAACTCAATCATAAGCTGGGCACTGTCCTGCGTGTGTGTATCCACACTACCAACTCGCCGATGACCGCCTCAGAACTCGTGGGCTGCCTGCGCCCGGGTAACGGTTAAAACTGAGGGGGGACATTCTTATGCCCGTTTCGGCAACCGCAATGCCATTGCAGGACTGGCGGAAATCATCTCAGATATCTACCGGATTCAGGTTCCAGAGGAAGCAAAGACCACCTATAATGTCGGCGTAATTGAGGGCGGAACTTCCGTCAATACTATTGCCCAGGAGGCGCAGATGCTGTGTGAATACCGGTCTGACAGGAAGGAAGGGCTGACGGAGCAGCAGTTCCAGGAAATTTTTGACCGGCGCAGCGGTAATGTGGGAGCATTGGAGGTGGCGGCAGTGGGGCAAAGACCCTGCGAAAACTTAACCGTGGAACAGCTTAACCGGCGGGAAGCAATGGTCCGGCGGGCTTGTGATCTGCTGGAAAGCTATACGGGAGAATGGCCGCAGCCCGGCTCTGCCTCAACCGACTGCAATATCCCGCTTTCACTGGGCATACCGAGTGTGTGCTATGGTGCCTATTACGGTGACGGAGCCCACACCAGAGAGGAGTACGTTGAGACAGCATCGTTAAAGACTGGTTACCGGGTCGTATTTGAAAGTATACTGGCATATTTTTAATTGAAAGGCACAAACAAAAAGAAAAGCAGGCTCTAGACCTGCTTTTCTTTGATGTTGCGGGAAACGGTAATTTCCTGATTGCTAATATGCTCCCGGATGGTCTTTTTGGCATCCGCTACCTGGCGTTTCTTAATCGTTTTCAGGATCTGGTTATGTTCTGCCAGCAGAGTCTGACGTTTGTCCGCATCCTTAATATATTCCAGCCGGTACCGGTACATTTGTTCGCGCAGGTTATTTAAAATCTGCATCAGCTTGCTGTTGCCGGTACCGTTATAGATAATGTCGTGATAAGCTTCATCGGATTCGGCAATAGTCATCGGATCACCGGCTTCGACCGCTTGCCTAAACACTTCCTGGGCCGCTTCCAGGTTTTTCATATCTTCCTCAGTCATCCGTTTACAGGCCAGTTCAATTGCCAGTTCTTCCAGTGAACGGCGTACTTCCAGAACATCTCGCAGATTTTTCTCGGAAATTTTGGCAACCTCTGCTCCCTTGCGGGGAATCATCAGCACCAGACCTTCCAGCTCCAGCTTGCGGATGGCTTCACGGATCGGGGTGCGGCTGACACCGAGCCGGTCAGCCAGTTGTATCTCCATCAGCCGCTCGCCAGGCTCCAGCTCTCCTTTCAGAATAGCCTGGCGCAGTGTATTAAAGACAACATCTCTAAGCGGCAGATATTCATTTATGTTTACTTTCAATTCATTTGTCATTGAAATTCTCCTTCCTATTGTATAAGCTGGTGAGATATACCTGTTTAGTTAAATTCGATGATGTCCTAAAACGCAGTTCTTCATAGGCCAGTTCGGCAGCTTTAAGATTAGTGAACAATCCAAATACGGTTGGCCCGCTGCCGCTCATCAGTGCCCCAATGGCACCGTGCTCTAACATTTTGTCCTTGATGGTCTGGATGACAGGATATTCTCTGATGCTGACAATTTCCAGAATATTGCCGAGTCCGGCGGCGATGGAATAAATGTCCTGGCGGTTCAGCGCATCCAGCAGGCGGTCAATGTCGGGATGCATCTGAGGTTTTAGCCCGTTGACGTTAAGATTCTCGTAGACCGATCTGGTGGATACACTGACTCCGGGCTTGGCAATCAGCACCCGGCACTGCGGGATAGGAGGGAGCGGTGTCAGAATTTCTCCAATTCCTTCGGATAAGGCAGTACCGCGCATAAGGCAGTAAGGAACATCGGCCCCGATCTTTACACCCCGCTTCATTAAGTCGCTCATGGAAAGTCCCAGACTGAACATTTTATTGACGCCAAAGAGGACGGCTGCCGCATCGCTGCTGCCACCGGCCATACCGGCCGATACCGGAATAAATTTCCTTACCCGGATATGTATCCCCTCCCGGATATGAAATTCCTCCATTAAAAGCTGCGCCGCTTTGTAGACCAGGTTATTTTCATTGGTCGGAAGATAATAAAGATTGGTCTCAACCGAAATACCGGGAGCGGCTTGCCGCGTCAGATCAAGATGATCATAGAGACCGACCGTCTGCATAATCATCCGGACATCGTGGTAGCCGTCTTCCCGCCGGCGCAGAACATCAAGTCCTAAATTAATCTTGCCATAGGCTTTTAATCCAAGATGTTTTATCATCAGCGATTCTCCTAATTGTATTTTTTAGTTTTATTGTATACAGTATATAATATTTAAAAAAATAAAGCAAGTATTTTTTTATTTTCAAATTTAAAATATAAAGGCACAATTCTAAAATAAATATTAAAAATTTTTATTAAGCATATTTTTACTTGACAATGTGACAATGTGTCATTATAATAAACACATTGTTACTGTAAAAAAATGACAATTTGTCACAGGTAGGTAGTGGTCGTATAAAAGGAGGGGTATGTATGCCAACAGACCGGTTCAACCGGTTATCGGATGAAAAAAAGAAAAAAATACGGGAGGCAGCAATCAAAGAGTTTGCCAGAGTGCCGTTCGAAAAAGCGTCTATTAACCAGATTATACGAAATGCTGATATATCAAGAGGGAGCTTTTATACATATTTTTCGGATAAGCAAGATGTCGTGAGTTTTATTTTTGAAGACAGTTTTGCACAAATGGAGGAATTTTGTCTGAAAATTCTCACAATCAACGGTGGTGATTATTTTGACATGATCCGGAAATTGTTCAAATATTTAACTGATAAAGGCCGGGAAGCTAAAGATATGATGAAACTGGTGAAAAATGCGTGGCATTATCAAGACAACGCATCGCTGCTTGGCCTTGATAACGGTTATGAATGGTCGGGCAGAGATGAAGATGACGAACAATTTGCAAAGGTTTTTAATCGAATCGACCTTTCTCAGACATGGCTGAAGAATAAGGAGGATCGGAACGCTTTGATGATGCTGGGAGTGTCCTCGCTGGCACTTTCTTTGAAACAATTTTATCAGTATCCGGATCAGATTGATGTGATTCGTATGCAGCTGGATAAAAAGCTTTATTTACTCCAGTATGGGATATATAAAGAGCCGGGGGGCTCAGAACATAATTTGCAGCTATAGGGAACACAATAAATTAACATAAGGGAGACCATAATATGAAAAAAGGTGTAGTAGCCGCAGTTGCTACAGTAATGGTGGTAGTGGCGGCCGTTATTTTGTTCAAGATTTTGCAGAAAGATCCGGCGGAGCTGACGGAACAGCTGCCGGTGGTTGAAGTGCAGAGTCCGGAGCTGGCTGATATTGAGCTTCACAGGAATATGGTAGGAACTGTCGAACCGTCCGATGTGGTGTATATTTATCCCAAGATGGCCGGCGAGGTGACCGCCGTATTTGTAAAGACAGGCGATATGGTAAGCCAGGGACAGCCGATTTGTGAAATTGACACAAAACAGGTGGACAGTGCCTGGCTGTCACTGCAGTCTGCTGAGGTTGCCAGAAGTGATGCCCAGACTAATCTGGCAAGACAGCAGGCTCTTTATGCCGCCGGCGATATTTCTCCGGCAGCCTATGAGCAAGCCCAAACAACGGCAAGAAATGCCCAGATACAATATGAAACGGCAAAACTGAATTATGACCACCAGGTCGAATACAGCAATATTACGGCTACCATTGCCGGAAAAATTGAAACCTTTGATATTGAAGTGCATGATAACGTATCCTCTGCGAATCTGATTTGTGTTATTTCCGGGGCAGGCAGTAAGGCTGTTTCCTTCTATGTACCAGAAAAAATTGTGAATCAGCTGCAGGAAGGCGATATCATTTCATTAGAAAAAAACGGAACAGCATTTGAAGGCTCCATTAATGAAATCAGCAGTATGATTGATTCAACCACCGGTCTGTTTAAGGTGAAGGCATCGGTGGAGGATGGAGATTCTCTGGCGACCGGATCAACAGTAAAACTCTATGTGGTTTCAGATAAGGCAGAGGGTGTGATGACCTTGCCGGTTGATGCAGTTTATTATTCCGGCGGTAATCCATATGTATACATATACAGCGAAGGGACGGTTCATCAGATTTCAGTTGAAGTGGGAATTTATGATTCAGAGAGGATCGAGATTTTATCCGGATTATCCATTGAGGATAAAATCATTACTACCTGGAGTTCGGAATTATTTGAAGGCTCCATGGTGGAGCTTGTGAAAGACAGTCAAGCTTCGGCCGGACTAACTGCCAATGAAGCAAAGTTAACCGAAGAGTAGGAGGAAAACAACATGGGATTAACAAAAGGAGTCCTCAAACGACCGGTTACCACCATGCTGGTGGTTCTGTGTCTGATTGTATTCGGTTTTCAGTCCATTATGTCATCAAAGCTGGAGCTGATGCCGGAGATGGAAATGCCGATGCTGATTATCAGCACGCTTTATCCCGGTGCCAGCCCTGAGGATGTCAATGACCTGGTTACAAAAGAAATTGAAGATGAAATTGGCTCATTGAGCGGAATCAAAAGAATCAGCTCCACTTCGAGGGAAAACTACTCTATAATTATTGTCCGGTACGAGTATGGTACAGATATGGATGAAGCCTATACTGACCTGCGTAAAAAAATGGATACAGTAGAGGCAGATCTGCCGGATGACTGTAATGATCCGTCAATTATGGAACTGAATTTAAATGAGCAGGCTACGGTTACCCTGGCGGTCAATCATAAATCGGAGTCCAATCTGCGCGATTATGTAGAGAACACCGTTGTTCCTGAATTCGAGAAAATCTCCACGATAACGGATGTGTCGGTAAGCGGCGGCCAGGAAGAGTACATTCAGATTGAACTGATTCCGGAAAGGCTGAAGCAGTATAACCTGACAATGAATTCGGTGGCTTCTGCAATTGGCAGTTCCAATTTTACCTACCCGGTGGGAGATACCATTGTGGGCGGCCAACAGCTTTCAGTCAGTGCCGGAACCGAATATGATACGGTGGATTTATTAAAAGAAATTCCAATTCCGCTGGGAAGCGGGACGACAATTTATCTGGAAGACGTTGCAAACGTTCATTCGACTTTAGAAGAAAGCAGCAGTATTGCCCGTTATAACGAGCAGGCGGTTATCTCCATTGAAATCAAAAAACAGCAGAGTGCAACGGCTATGGAGGTATCTGATTCCGTCCAAAAAACCATTGCCGACATGACAGCGGCTGATTCAAACCTGGAAATCATCATTGTTGATGACAACAGCGATTATATTTTGTCATCGCTTGAAAGTGTTATGGAAACCATGGTTATGGCAGTAGTCATTTCCATGATTATAATTTTCCTGTTCGTTGGTGAAATAAAAGCGTCTTTAATTGTTGGTACATCGATACCGCTTTCAATTTTGGCGGCCTTGATTCTGATGCAGCTGATGGGCTTCTCACTCAATGTGATTACGTTGAGCAGCTTGGTGCTGGGGGTTGGAATGATGGTTGATAACTCGATCGTAGTACTGGATAGTTGTTTTCAGGCGACGAAAGGAAAGGGGATAGTGGGATATCAGGAGGCGGCGCTGGAAGGAAGCCGGCTGGTTATATCATCAATTATCGGTTCGACGGTGACTACCTGCGTTGTTTTCCTGCCGCTGGCATTCTTAAGCGGCATGACCGGGCAGCTGTTTAAGCCGCTTGGCTTTACGATTGTTTTTTGTATGGTAGCATCGCTGATTAGTGCTATGACCGTTGTGCCCTTATGCTATTGTATGTATCGTCCGAAGGAAAAGGAAAATGCTCCGGCCGGTGGCGCTGTCAGAGCTATGCAAAATGGCTATCGCGGATTGATGAAGTTTCTTCTGCCCAAGAAAATAACTGTTATGGGTACGTCTATCCTGCTGTTGATCGGTTCATTTGCACTTGCGACTCAGCTGCGGATGGAGCTGATGTCTTCCGATGATACCGGAACCATAACCGTCAGTATTGAAACAAGGCCGGGACTTAAACTGGAGGAAGTGGACAGCATCCTTTTGCAGGCTGAGCAGATTGTGCTGGCTGACGAAGACCTTGATTCCTACATGCTGACCTATGGGGGCAGTGGGCTTAGTCTTTCGGAGGGTTCATCAGCTACTTTGACAGCTTATTTAAAAGATGATAAATCGCGGGAGACGGATCAGGTTATAAGAGAATGGAAACCTGTTTTTAATCAGATTCCCGGAGCCAATGTCACCGTGGAAGCGGAATCATCCATGCCCATGTCTTCATCCTCCGACGGCGTGGAATATATTCTGCAGAGTACACAGTATGATGAGCTGAAGGCGGCATCGGATGCCATCGCAACGGAACTGCTTGGCCGCCCGGAAGTAAGTAAGGTACATACTACGCTTGAAAATGCAGCACCCGTAGTTAAGCTGGATATCGATGCTGTAAAGGCCAATGCAGAAAATATTACCCCGATCCAGATAGCTTCTACCCTGAGCGATATGCTTGGTGGTACCGAAGCGACTACACTGGATGTGGACGGCAGAGAGGTCAGTATTATGGTGGAGTATCCTAAGGATGAATACGATACTATTGATAAACTGAAAGGAATTGTACTGACAAATAATATCGGAGGTTCGGTTGCTCTGACCGATGTGGCAGAGATTAGCTTTAAAGACAGCCCGTCAACCATTACCAGATTGGATAAACAGTATCAGGTTACGATTACCGGTGATGTATTGACAGAAGATGAGCGGGAACAGACCGCCATTGAGAATAAGCTCTATGATGAAGTGGTCAGCAGGCATCTGACAGCTACGATTACCCGCGGTCTGAATACAATAGATCAGAGCATGCAGGAAGAATTCCAGTCCCTGTTCGGAGCAATCGCGATTGCGGTATTTCTGGTATTTGTAGTAATGGCAGCACAGTTTGAGTCACCCAAGTTTTCAGTTATGGTCATGACTACAATCCCGTTCTCTCTGATTGGTTCCTTTGGCCTGTTATATCTCTGCGATGTGCCGATCAGTATGACGTCGCTGCTTGGCTTCTTGATGCTGGCAGGTACGGTCGTTAATAATGGTATTCTTTATGTTGATACGGTGAACCAATACCGGCAGACAATGGATCTGAATACCGCCCTGATTGAAGCCGGGGCAACCCGCCTGCGGCCAATCCTGATGACCACCCTGACGACGGTTTTGTCCATGGTGCCGATGGCAATGGCTTACGGCGACAGCGGTAAATCCATGCAGGGACTGGCACTGGTTGACGTCGGCGGCTTGGTTGCATCAACAATACTTGCATTATTAATGCTTCCGGTGTATTATAGTGTTATGAATAGGCAGAAAAAACCGGAACCACATTATGATTGAGAACCTGTTGGCTAACAGGTATAGGAGGATTAATATGAAGGCTATAAAACGTATCCTGCCACTTGGGATTGCTGCCATAATGGCAGCGGCTGTGCCGTTTCAGGCAGCCGCCGGAAGTCCGGATTTTGCCCGGTCGGCCGAGGAATGGGAGAAACTCCAGGATGATATAATTGAATATGATGAACTGGCGGATCTGATCCATGAGTATAACGCAACGGTTCAGAAAAACAATATCGATTTGAATGAGTTCAGGAAAGATTACGGAGACTCCAATCAAAAATGGGCGGATCGTTACCGGGAGCTGGCAAGAGATATTAGAAATGACATTGAGTATCCTGATCCTGTTGCCGATAGTGCGGCCTATGGGTCGAAGCTGGCGGCGGTTATCAGTCAGGAGAAGCAGATCGACAACTACCTGAAACAGGCAGACGATGCGGTTGAAGACAGTACCATTTGGTATCTGACCTACCAGTCAGCCGAAGCTACGCTTGTATCCTCAGCGCAGAGCAATCTGATCAGCTACTATCAGGATCAGCTAAAGCTGCAAAAAGCGTTGCTGCAGCAGGAACTGCAGCAGGAAAATTACCAGTCGGCACTGACCCGGCAGTCAGTTGGTACGGCTACCGCAGTAGATGTACTAAATGCTCAGGAAAGCTTAAGGAGTACGGAGCAGACAATAATTGAGAACCGGTCGGGGATCGAAACCGTGCGGGAGAAGCTGTGTGTTATGCTGGGATGGAAGCATGATGATATGCCGCAGATCGGTGAACTGCCAAAGCCGGATATGGATAAAATCGCTGCGATGGCACCGGCGGCAGATAAAGCCCAGGCAATGGAAAATAATTATACTTTAAGAATCAATAAGAGAAAGCTGGAAAATGCCCAGAGCACTGATAAAAAAGCATCCCTGGAGACGACCGTCCGCGAAAATGAGCAGAGTATCGGTGCTTCCTTAACCGCAAGCTATCAGAGCGTATTGTCAGCCCAAACGGGATATGAATTAGCTGTTTCCCAGGCAGAATTAGAGCAGCGCAATTTCCAGACGGCGTCCAGAAACTACGAGCTGGGAACCATGTCACGGCTTAAATACGTAACGCAGAAGAACACGACTGAAATTGCCCAGGTAAGTGTTAAAATAGCTGAACTGAACCTGCTTCAGGCAATTGAAAATTATCAATGGGCTGTGAATGGTCTGGCAAGTGCATCCTAAGGTGGTGAAATCATGAAAAAGAAAAGGTATATGGCAATTTTGTCTGTAGCCCTGGCATTTGGCTGCGGGCTGACAGGTACGGTTTTGGCTGCCGGCCCGGTCATTGACAAGGAAAACACCGGATACGATGAAGAAACCTGGAACAGACTTCTGGATGATGTTCTGGAGTATGATGAAATCTCGTTGCTGGTACATGAATGCAACAGCACCATCCGGGAAACCTGGGATGATCTGGAAACAGCAAAAAAAAATATTCTTGATACCGTAGAAGAGATGAGGAGCCAAAAACGCATGGTGGAAAATTTAAGAGATTCTGCCAAAAAAGACGGCGACATGGAGGGCTATGCAACCTATAATATGGAGGTACAGTTCATGGAAAAGGCAATCGGCTCTGTAATGTCCAGCGGCCTGGCAAAAGTCAACAACAAATCGACACTGGCCAGCGTTCAGCGGGGCGAAGACCAGATTACCCAGACAGCCCAGAGCCTGGTGATTTCTTATGATACTCTGCGACAGCAGAAAGTTACGATGGAACATTTACAGACGTTGTATGGTGAGCAGTATCAACTGGCAACGAACAAAAGAGCACTGGGGTTGGCTACCGATACCGAGGTGCTGGCCGCCCAGGCCAACCAGCTTTCGGCTCAAAGCAGTATTGCCGAAATCGAAAGCAGAATGCTTAAGCTGAAACCAACCATCTTAAGCCTGACCGGATGGGCAGCCGATGCCGATCCGGAAATAGCCGCCATCCCGTTGGTGGATTTAACGCTGATTGACAATATGAACTTGGAAGCCGATACTGTCAAGGCAATTGGTAACAATACCACTATGATGGAACTGCGCCGCACAAAGGTGGGGAAAACCAATGATGGTGTTGCCGCCCGTCTGGCTAAAATCGACGAAGGTGAACAAAAGGTCACAATTGAGCTGAAAGCTTTATATGACGATGTGGCAGCTAAAAAGGCGGCCTATGAAAGCGCGCAGACCGGCTACCAGAGTGCTCAGACCAGTCAGGCCGGAAATGACCGTAGGTATTCTCAGGGGATGCTGAGCAAATCAGATTATCTGGCAACTCAGGTTTCTTTCTACCAGAAAGAAGCAGCTTATAAATCGGCAGATACGGCGCTTCGTTTATCAATTAAAACCTACCAGTGGGCAGTCAGGGGTTTCCTGTCAATTGACAATTAGATCAATTAAGGATTTATAAAAGGAAAAAGAAAAAACCGGATTTTTACTTCAGGACGATTATCTTGCAGGGCAAGGTAATCGTCCTGTTTCAGGCTGTTTTTCAATTTTTCCAGGGTTTCTGCGGGAACATCAGTACAGGCGGCATCCACAAAACAGAACCGTGGATAAAGCACGCACCACCAGTTATGCCCTGCTCCGCTGCCCATCACAATTCTCGCCGCATCATAATAACCGGCCGGAAATGTCAATGCCCCGTAAGTCCGCAGGGGAAAATAACAGTTGGTCAGCTCCAGGCTGGCCTGATAGGTAAAGCCACGGCGGGCGAGATAGTCATTGGCCAGTTGTTCAATTTCCGCTGTGTGGTCGGAAAGATAGCGGACCGTATCCTCCTTCCGGGCGCCGGTATCCAGCTTCCGGCTCAGATAATCCATAATCAGACTGCGAACCTCCAGCTTGACATTCTGATCTTTTACTTGGTCGCTGTCGGCCAGAATGTGAAAGCGCAGGACGGATGGCGATACATGTTCAGCCAGAAGTTCCTGCTTCTGCCGGACTGATGCGAAAAAACAAAGCACCGCCAGCAGCAGGAGCGAACAGGATAGAAAAATATATTTACGGGCAGTTAAATCGGTATTATGAATGCTTTTCATGATGAATCTCCCTTTTTTATTATTTCACGTTTTTAAGTATTGACAAATATGATATAATTAATCAGAAATTCAAACGGAAATATACGTAAATAGAAAATAGTAGTGAGGAAAAGAGATGGCAAAAAGAAAAATTGCAGTATTATTCGGCGGACAGTCATCGGAGCATATCGTATCCTGTATGTCGGCAGTTAATGTAATCAGCCAGATTGATCAGCAGAAATATGATTTGCTGCTGATCGGAATTACGGAAGAAGGGCGCTGGCTGAAGGCCGGTACGGCAGAGGAAATCCGCAGCGGTGAATGGAAAAACAGCCGGACGGAAGTGGTTATATCTCCCGATGCCGTTAAAAAGAGCGTCATCCTGACGAAGGACCAAATGACAGCCCAGGAATCTATTGATGTAGTATTTCCCGTACTGCATGGCCGCTATGGTGAAGACGGAACCATTCAGGGGCTGCTGGAGCTGGCTAAAATTCCATATGTTGGTTGTGGAGTTCTGTCATCTGCCATATCCATGGATAAGTTATCCACAAAAATCATTGCCCGGGATCTGGGAATCCGCCAGGCTGCCTATGTCCCGGCCTGGCGGTGGCAGGTAAACGAAGATCCCGATGCGGTTGCTGATCAGGTGGAAGCCTGCTTATCCTACCCGGTTTTTATCAAACCGTCTAACGCCGGTTCTTCCCGGGGAGTCAGCAAAGCCGTAAACCGGGCAGAGCTGATTTTGGGTCTGCAGGAAGCTGCTGAGCATGATTGTAAAATCCTGGTGGAAGAGACGATCTGCGGCCGCGAAATCGAATGTGCCGTATTAGGCGGCGGCCGTAATTTGGTTCGTGCATCAGGGGTCGGCGAGATAATGGCTGCAGCAGATTTTTATGATTTTGATGCCAAGTATTTTAATGAAGAATCAAAAACCGTTATCAATCCTGATCTGCCGGGGGATTCGGCAGAACGTGTGCGCCAGACGGCAGTTCGGATTTTCAATGCAGTGGACGGTTATGGTCTGGCACGGGTGGACTTTTTTGTGACTGGGGAAGGTGAGGTTGTTTTTAATGAAATCAATACCATGCCCGGTTTCACGGCGATCAGCATGTATCCCAGCCTGTGGGAAGCTGCCGGTATCCCGAAAAATGAGTTGATTGATCAGTTAATTGCGCTCGCTTTTGAGCGGGAATAAGGCAGGATATAAGACCATGGAACAGTACTCACAAACCAGGAAAAAGATAAGCAGAAATGCGCCGGTGGGAGTTTTTGATTCCGGCGTGGGCGGCCTGACTGTAACAAGGGAAATTATGCGCCAGATTCCAGATGAGCGGATTGTCTATTTCGGAGATACAGCCCGGCTTCCTTACGGAAGTAAATCCCGGGATACGGTCATCCGCTATTCCGAACAGATTATCCGGTTCCTGAAAACCTATCAGGTTAAGGCGATTGTAATTGCCTGCAACACTGCTAGTGCCTATGCCCTGGATGAAGTGCAAAAGAACCTGGATATCCCGATTATCGGCGTAATCAACGCTGGAGCGAGAACCGCCGTGCGGGCAACCCGCAATGGAAAAATTGGTGTAATCGGAACCGCTGGTACCATTGGAACGGGTATCTATACTGAAATTATGGAAAAAATGTGCCCCGATATCGAAGTGATCGGAAAAGCTTGTCCGCTGCTGGTGCCGCTGGTAGAAGAGGGTCTTCTGCACGATTCTGTTACCGATGAGATTGCCTCCCGGTATCTGAGCGTATTAAAAGAAAGATATATCGATACACTGGTTCTGGGCTGCACGCATTATCCGCTGCTTCGCTCTGCTATTGGCCGTTTGATGGGTGAGGACGTAACCTTAGTAAACCCGGCCTACGAAACCGCAGTTGAACTTAAGGGATTGCTGGAAAAGCAGAACTTAAGCCATGACATAAGCCTTCCCGCAGAGGGGGAAAAATACCAGTTTTATGTCAGCGACCTGGCTGAAAAATTCACCAGCTTTGCCACTGCCATATTGCCGGAGCAAGTAAAAGAAACAAGAAAAATTAACATAGAGGAGTATTAATCATATGACCAAAGATGTTCTGATCCGTATCAGCGGACTTCAAATGATGGATCAGCAGGATGATACGGTGGAAGTAATCACCGCCGGCGACTATTACAAAAAAAACGGAAAGCATTATATTATCTATGACGAGATTATGGAAGGGTTTGAAGGAAACACCAGGAACACCCTGAAAATCACCCCGGGAATGTTGGATGTCCAGAAACATGGGGCGACCAGTGCTCACATGATGTTTGAAAAGGATAAAAAAAGCATGACCCGCTATTCCACCCCCATGGGTGAAATGCTGGTGGGCGTCTGTACCAATCAGATTACGCTCGAAGAGGCGGAAGACAGGCTGAAAGTGAAAGTGGATTACTCGCTGGATATTAATTATGAGCATGTGTCGGAATGCAATATTACGGTGGATGTGTGTTCAAAGGGAAAAGGGGAATTGCGCCTGTAGAGAGAAGGCTGCCGCAGCTTCGTCGCGATAAAAAATCCGCTCCATGGGGAACGGATTTTTTATCGCTATTTATCTTTCTTAAACCGCGCCAGCAGTCCCTTCTTTTTTGGTGCCTGAGGAATTGTGCCGCCGCGGACACTCTTGATCTGGGTGATATAAATACCGCTGATAACAACCTTAACCTCAGTCTTTAACGGCAGTGAAGCAAATACCCGTTCATCTGCCATCAAGGTCATTACTTTCGGCCCAATCTTGGCCTTTACTACCGGAACCTTTGCCCACCGCATATACTTTGGTGTCTGCTCATAAACAATTTTCGGAAGCCCCGCTTCCTTAATTTTCATCTTCTTCTTATCAATTACCAGCATTGATACGGTTTGGGCGGCAGCCTCCAGCATAGCCTGCTGCTCGACCTGTCGTGTCTCCATCTTTCGTCCCAGAAAATATAAAACGACCAGAACAACTGCGGCAATTACAAGAACTACCAACAAAATATTGAAAATTAAATTCAAATGCATGGGGAATACCTCCAAATTAGTTCTTTTTATCTATTAGGCGCAAACTTGCCTGAATAGTATAGCATTTTTTGTGTAAAAACGCAAGAGGAAAAAACTTGACACCTTGACACCACTATGCTAAGATGGAATGTGCACTATTGTGGCATCATGGGTTTTTTGCGCCCAAATGACGCCCAAAATCAGAAAGAAAACAGGGGTGAAACGTCAATGGAGAAAAGCAGAATGCGTCCGGTACCTGCCGGGGAAAGCGTAAGAATGAGCTTCTCGAGACAAAAAGAAGTGCTTGAGATGCCAAACCTGATTGAGATTCAAAAAGACTCCTATCAGTGGTTTCTGAAAGAAGGACTGAAAGAAGTATTTAATGATATCTCTCCGATTGCAGATTTTGCAGGCCATTTGAGTCTGGAATTTGTTGACTTTACTTTGTGTAAAGATGATGTCAAATACAGCATTGAGGAATGCAAGGAACGGGATGCAACTTACGCAGCACCATTAAAGGTCAGAGTAAGACTTTACAATAAAGATAAGGAAGAGATTAACGAACACGAGATATTTATGGGTGACCTTCCGCTTATGACTGATACCGGTTCCTTTGTTATCAACGGGGCAGAACGTGTAATCGTAAGCCAGTTGGTACGTTCGCCCGGTATTTATTATGGAATCAGCCACGATAAGATCGGTAAAGAACTGTATTCCTGTACGGTGATCCCAAACCGCGGCGCCTGGCTGGAGTATGAGACGGATTCCAATGATATTTTCTATGTGCGTGTCGACAGAACCAGAAAGGTGCCGGTAACCGTACTGGTCCGGGCGCTGGGATTTGGTTCCAATGCCGAGATCATTGAACTGTTTGGCGAAGAGCCAAAACTTCTGGCAAGCTTTGGCAAGGACACCTCTGAAAACTATCAGGAGGGTCTGCTTGAGCTGTATAAAAAGATTCGTCCTGGTGAACCTTTATCCGTTGATAGTGCAGAAAGCCTGTTGAACAGCATGTTCTTTGACGCGAGAAGATATGATCTCGCCAAAGTCGGCAGATATAAATTTAATAAGAAACTTCATTTTAAAAACCGGATTGCGGGCCATACCCTGGCTGAAGACGTAGTTGATATGACGACCGGAGAGGTTCTTGCGGAGGCCGGTACCGCCATGACAAAAGAGCTGGCTGCAGCAATCCAGAATGCAGCGGTTTCCTATGTCCTGATTCAGGGAATCGAACGTAATTATAGAATACTGTCAAACATGATGGTGGATTTATCCGCCTATGTGAACTTTGAACCGGCCGCGGCCGGTGTTACAGAGTTAGTATATTACCCGGTGCTGAAAACTATTCTGGAAGAAGCTGGTGATGATGAAGACGCCCAGAAGAAACTGATCCGCAGAAATATGAACGAGCTGGTGCCGAAGCATATTACTAAAGAAGATATTATTGCTTCTATTAACTATAATATGCATCTGGAAGGTGAGATTGGCAATCCTGATGATATCGACCATCTGGGCAACCGCCGTATCCGGGCGGTTGGTGAGCTTTTGCAGAATCAGTACCGGATTGGTCTGTCCCGGATGGAGCGCGTGGTAAGAGAACGGATGACGACTCAGGATATGGACAGTATTACCCCCCAATCACTGATTAACATAAAGCCGGTGACGGCAGCAGTCAAAGAATTCTTTGGCAGCTCTCAGCTGTCCCAGTTTATGGATCAGAATAACCCGCTTGCCGAGCTGACTCACAAGAGAAGACTTTCAGCACTGGGTCCGGGCGGTTTGTCCCGTGACCGCGCCGGATTTGAGGTACGTGACGTACATTATACCCATTACGGCCGGATGTGTCCGATTGAAACCCCGGAAGGTCCGAATATCGGTCTGATTAACTCGCTGGCTACGTACGCCAGAGTGAATCAGTATGGCTTTATTGAGGCGCCATACCGGGTAGTAGATAAAAGCGATCCGGTGAATCCGGTGGTTACCGATAAGGTGGTTTACCTGACTGCGGATGAAGAGGACAGCTTTGTGGTGGCACAGGCGAATGAGCTGCTGGATGATGATGGGCATTTTGTTCACACCAATGTTTCCGGCCGTTTCCGTGAAGAGACCTCAGAGTTTCAGAAAAGAGCAATTGATTTGATGGACGTTTCACCGAAGATGGTATTTTCAGTAGCAACCTCCATGATCCCGTTCCTGGAAAATGACGATGCCAACCGTGCCCTGATGGGTTCCAACATGCAGCGTCAGGCAGTGCCGCTTCTAATTACAGAAAGCCCGGCGGTCGGTACCGGAATGGAAGGAAAAACGGCAGTCGATTCCGGTGTCTGTGTGGTGGCGAAAAGCTCCGGCGTGATCGAACGCTCCGCTTCCAGTGAAATTATTATAAAACGGGACGCGGATGGCCGCAAAGAAATCTATCGTCTGATTAAATTTAAAAGAAGCAACCAGTCTAACTGCTACAACCAGAAGCCGATTGTCAACAAGGGCGATCATGTTGAAGCAGGACAAGTGATTGCCGATGGACCATCGACCCAGGACGGCGAGATTGCTTTGGGAAAAAATCCGTTGATCGGTTTTATGACCTGGGAAGGCTATAACTACGAAGATGCGGTTTTGCTAAGCGAAAGACTGGTTCAGGAGGATGTCTACACCTCGATTCATATTGAAGAGTATGAGGCAGAGGCTCGTGATACCAAGCTGGGGCCGGAAGAGATTACCCGCGATGTGCCGGGGGTTGGCGACGATGCCCTGAAAGATCTTGATGAAAGAGGAATTATCCGCATCGGTGCGGAGGTTCGTGCCGGCGACATTCTGGTTGGTAAGGTTACGCCCAAGGGCGAGACGGAGCTGACTGCCGAAGAACGGCTGCTGCGGGCAATTTTTGGTGAGAAAGCCAGAGAAGTACGGGATACTTCCCTGAAAGTACCACATGGTGCCTATGGCATTATTGTGGACGCAAAAGTATTTACCAGAGAGAACGGCGATGAGCTGTCGCCGGGGGTAAATCAGACCGTTCGTATCTATATTGCCCAGAAACGTAAGATTTCGGTGGGCGACAAGATGGCGGGACGCCACGGCAACAAGGGTGTTGTTTCCCGGGTACTGCCGGTTGAAGATATGCCGTTTTTGCCAAACGGCCGGCCGCTTGATATAGTCCTCAACCCGCTGGGCGTGCCTTCCCGTATGAATATCGGCCAGGTACTGGAGATCCATTTGAGCCTGGCGGCGAAAGCGCTTGGTTTTAATATTGCAACCCCGGTTTTTGACGGGGCGAACGAAGATGACATCATGGATACCCTGGATGTGGCTAATGATTATGTGAATGCCTCATGGAAAGATTTCCAGGACAAATATGACGATACTCTTGATCCGGGCTTAATGCAATACCTGGGCAGAAACCTGGAGCACCGGGAAGTGTGGAAGGGGGTTCCGCTGAGCCGTGACGGCAAGGTAAGACTGCGTGACGGACGCAGCGGGGAGTTCTTTGACAGCCCGGTTACCATCGGGCACATGCATTATCTGAAGCTCCATCATCTGGTTGATGATAAGATTCATGCCCGTTCCACCGGCCCTTATTCGCTGGTTACCCAGCAGCCGCTGGGCGGTAAGGCGCAGTTCGGCGGACAGCGCTTCGGTGAGATGGAGGTTTGGGCACTGGAAGCATATGGCGCCGCCTATACTCTTCAGGAAATCCTGACCGTAAAGTCGGATGATGTGGTCGGACGTGTCAAGACCTACGAATCGATCATCAAAGGGGAAAATATTCCGGAGCCGGGAATCCCGGAATCCTTTAAAGTGCTTTTAAAAGAACTGCAGTCCCTGGGACTGGACGTAAGAGTGCTGCGTGATGACAATACGGAAGTCGAAATTGGAGAAACCATAGATTATGGCGAAACCGATTTGCATTTGCGTTCTATCATTGAGGGTGATCGTCAATACAATCGGGATGAGCCTCTTGCCGATCTGGGTTACCAGGAGCAGGAGTTTAAAGGTGAAGAACTGGTTGACATTGAGGATGACATCGAAGACGAAATTGAAGGCGGTATTGAGGAAGAGGATTTTGCCGACGAAGATATAGAAGCTTCTTTGGATGAAGAATAATAGAAGGGAGTATCGCTCATGCCTGAGACAAATGAAACTTATCAGCCGCTGACTTTTGATGCCATCAAGATCGGCCTGGCTTCCCCGGAAAAAATCCTGGAGTGGTCCCACGGTGAAGTGAAAAAGCCTGAGACGATTAACTACAGAACCTTAAAACCGGAACGGGACGGCCTGTTCTGTGAAAAGATTTTCGGTCCCAGCAAGGACTGGGAATGTCATTGCGGAAAATATAAAAAGATTCGCTATAAAGGCGTGATCTGTGACCGCTGCGGTGTTGAAGTTACAAAATCCAGCGTCAGAAGAGAACGGGTCGGCCACATTGCGCTGGCGGCTCCGGTTTCCCATATCTGGTATTTTAAAGGAATCCCCAGCCGGATGGGACTGATACTGGATATTTCGCCAAGAACGCTGGAAAAGGTTTTATACTTTGCTTCCTATATTGTTCTGGATCCGGAGCAGACCAGCCTGCAGTATAAGCAGGTGCTTTCCGAAAAGGAATACCGGGAAGAGGTTGAGAAAAACGGCTACGGCAATTTCCGCGTCGGTATGGGTGCGGAAGCTGTTCAGGAGCTGCTGCAGAATATTAATCTGGAGAAAGAATCCGAAAGTCTGAGAAAAGAGCTGAGGGACGCAACCGGCCAGAAACGTGCCAGAATTATCAAGCGTCTGGAAGTGGTGGAAGCGTTCCGCAATTCTGGCAACAAACCGGAATGGATGATTATGAATGTAATTCCGGTTATTCCGCCCGATATCCGTCCGATGGTTCAATTAGACGGCGGCCGCTTTGCAACCTCTGATCTGAATGATTTATACAGAAGAATTATTAACCGCAATAACCGTCTGGCCAGGCTGCTGGAGTTGGGAGCGCCGGATATTATTGTCCGCAATGAAAAACGGATGCTTCAGGAAGCGGTTGATGCGTTGATTGATAACGGCAGAAGAGGCCGTCCGGTTACCGGACCCGGCAACCGGGCGCTCAAATCACTATCCGATATGCTCAAAGGCAAGCAGGGGCGGTTCCGCCAGAACCTGCTTGGCAAGCGGGTGGATTATTCCGGCCGTTCCGTTATCGTAGTGGGTCCGGAACTAAAGATATACCAGTGCGGTCTGCCGAAGGAAATGGCAATCGAATTGTTTAAGCCCTTTGTTATGAAGGAGCTGGTACAGAATGGCGCGGCACACAATATTAAAAGTGCCAAGAAGATGGTGGAACGCCTGCAGCTTGAGGTGTGGGATGTACTGGAAGAAGTCATCAAAGAGCATCCGGTTATGTTAAACCGGGCACCAACCCTGCACCGGCTGGGCATTCAGGCCTTTGAACCGATCCTGATTGAAGGCAAGGCAATTAAGCTGCATCCGCTGGTATGTACCGCGTTCAATGCCGACTTTGACGGCGACCAGATGGCGGTGCATCTGCCGCTTTCCGTAGAAGCGCAGGCAGAATGCCGATTCCTGCTGCTTTCCCCGAACAACCTGCTAAAGCCCTCCGACGGCGGACCGGTAGCCGTTCCGTCCCAGGATATGGTTCTGGGAATTTATTATCTGACCCAGGAAAGACCCGGCTATAAAGGCGAAGGCATGATTTTCCGTGATGCCAACGAGGCGATTCTGGCATATGAAAACAGTGCGGTCACGCTGCATTCCAGGGTTCGGGTAAAAGTACGCAAGACCATGCCGGACGGCAGGGTAAAGAGCGGCATTGTGGAATCCACCGTTGGCCGTTTTATATTTAATGAAATTATTCCTCAGGATCTCGGCTTTGTTGACCGCAGTATTGAAGGAAATGAGCTGCTGCTGGAAGTGGATTTTCACGTCGGCAAAAAACAGTGTAAACAGATCCTGGAGAAAGTTATAAATGTTCATGGATCTACCCAGACGGCAGTAACTCTGGATGCGATCAAGTCTATTGGCTATAAATATTCCACCAAGGCTGCCATGACGGTTTCCATTTCCGATATGACGGTTCCGGAATCGAAACCGCGGCTGATTGCCGAAGCGCAGGATACAGTAGACCGGATCGCGAAAAACTTCCGCCGTGGTCTGATTACCGAAGAAGAACGCTATAAAGAGGTTATTGAGACCTGGAAAAATACTGATGAACAGCTGACTCACGACCTGCTGACCGGTCTGGATCAGTACAATAACATTTTCATGATGGCTGACTCCGGTGCGCGTGGTTCCGACAAACAGATTAAACAGCTGGCCGGGATGCGCGGCTTGATGGCCGATACGACTGGCCACACGATTGAACTTCCAATTAAATCAAATTTCCGGGAGGGTCTGGATGTACTGGAATACTTTATTTCCGCCCATGGCGCCCGGAAAGGACTTTCCGATACCGCCCTGCGAACAGCTGATTCCGGTTACCTGACCCGTCGTCTGGTTGATGTGTCCCAGGATATGATTGTCCGGGAAATAGACTGCTGTGAAGAGAAAGAGATTCCCTTCATGGAAATCAAGGCTTTTGCAGATGGGAATGAGACAATCGAGGCACTGCAGGAACGAATTACCGGACGCTTTATCGCCGAAACGATTACCGATCCGGATACCAATGAGGTGATTGTGAAAGAGAATCATATGGTCACTCCGAAACGTTCCGGGGCAGTTATGCAGGCGCTTGAGAAACAGGGGCGCAGTACGGTTAAGATCCGTACCGTTTTGACCTGCAAATCCCATATCGGCGTCTGTGCAAAGTGTTATGGTGCCAATATGGCGAGCGGCCAGCCGGTGCAGGTTGGCGAAGCGGTCGGTATTATTGCGGCTCAGTCAATCGGTGAGCCGGGAACCCAGCTGACCATGCGTACCTTCCATACCGGCGGTGTTGCGGGCGGCGATATCACCCAGGGTCTTCCCCGTGTTGAGGAGTTGTTTGAAGCAAGAAAACCGAAAGGCCTTGCGATAATATCCGAGTTTGCAGGTGTGGTGGCAATTAAAGATACCAAGAAAAAACGCGAAATTGTGGTCACCGATACCGAAGACGGTAATTCCAAAACCTACCTGATTCCGTACGGTTCCCGAATTAAGGTTCAGGATGAACAGGAGATTGAAGCAGGTGATGAGTTGACCGAAGGAAGTGTCAACCCGCATGATATTCTGAAAATTAAAGGTGTTCGTGCCGTACAGGATTATATGATTCAGGAAGTACAGAGAGTATACCGCCTGCAGGGCGTGGAGATCAATGATAAGCATATTGAGATGATTGTCCGCCAGATGCTTAAAAAGATAAAGATCGAAGAGAGCGGCGATAGCGACGTTCTCCCCGGCGTATCTATGGATGTTCTGGATTACAACGAAATGAATGAGGCTTTACTCGCCGAAGGAAAGGAACCGGCTGACGGCAGGCAGGTAATGCTTGGTATTACCAAGGCTTCCCTGGCGACGGATTCGTTTTTGTCCGCGGCATCCTTCCAGGAGACCACCAAGGTACTGACCGAGGCCGCCATTAACGGCAAGGTTGATAATCTGATTGGCTTAAAGGAAAATGTTATTATTGGTAAGCTGATTCCGGCCGGAACGGGTATGAAACGGTATCGTTCGGTACAGCTGGATACTGATATTGCGATGGATGATGAAATCCTGTTTGATGATGAAGACATTTTATTATCCGATGAGGAAAACGATGATATTCTGGAGGAAGCTTCGGAAGTATTTGACATCGAAGAGGAGATTGACACGGACTTAGCATAACAATTCTGACAGTAAAGAGAACATCCGGTAATAGTCTGAGAATCATTGGACTTTGCCGGATGTTCTCATATAAAGTAAATGAGAATGGTTCTCAAAATGTTGACAAGTAAGGCTTTTCGGAAGTATAATAGGAAATATAAAGAAAAGAGGTGCTGTTTATGATAGATTGGATTATTGGCATTGTCGTTGCGGCAGCGGTAATCGGGATCATCTGGAAGAAAATTAAAGATGCAAGATCGGGCCGGGGTGGTTGTGGCTGCGGCTGCGATAGCTGTGGATCGAAAGACAAGTGTCATTAAGACGAGAGCGTGTATCAAAAATATTACCGTTCCCATTACAAAGACAGTGGAAGGAATCGCATTCCTTTAGCTGTCTTTTTGCATCCGGATTCGAATGTTTTTCAGATAATAAATGGTTTCTAAAATAATTATAAAGACTATTGACGAAGTGATAATTACAGTTATAATTTAGAAATCAGTGTAAAAAGTGACATTATGTCACTCTCTTATATCAGGTTAAAATTCTGTTATAAGGAAGGATTATGAAGAGAAAGAGGAAGTGGATAGTTGTTGCAATCGTTATAATTATGTTAATAGGAGGAATTTGTTACCGGCTATTTTGGCAAAAAGAAGAAGCGGCTCAGTATGAAACGCGGCCGACCGTATCAGTAGTACATCCCGAAACCGGGGATATCATACTTTATACAGAATTAGTGGGCGAGATTGAGCCACAGTCAAAGGTGACGGTATTGCCAAAAATAAGCGGAGAGCTGCTTGATGTTTATTTTCAGGCCGGTGATTATGTGCAGGCCGGTCAGGCGCTCTGCAAGATTGATTCGGATTCTTTGACATCACTGCAACTGAATGTGGATACTGCCAAAGTAGCACTGAATGATGCCAATACTTCATTACATAGAACGCAGGCGCTTTATAATTCCGGGGATGTCCCGCAGACAAACCTGGAGCAGGCTCAGAGTGCGGCTTCAAACGCTCAGATTGCCTATGAAGTTGCCCTGGATCAATATAATCTGCATATAGAATACGTGACAATAACCGCTCCTATTAGTGGATATGTAGAGTCAAGAAATGTAAAGGCGCATGATAACGTTGCACCCGGAACAGCGATTTGTGTTATCTCGGCAAATGATCAGTTTCAGGTGGATTTTGGGGTTACCGAAAAGATGTTTCAGAATCTGTCTGTCGGGGATAAGGTTGCAGTTGAGAAAAATGGAGTGGAGTATGAAGCGGAAGTGACCGAAATTGATTCGATGGTAAACGCTTTAACCGGTTTATATGACGTCAAGGCAGTGCTCGCTGATAACAGCGGTCTGACTACGGGTACGCGTGTTAAATTAACGCTTGTTATGGATCGGGTCAGAGACGTGCTGACGGTACCGGTCGATGCCGTAAATTACAATAACAGCATTGCCTTTGTATACTGTTATGATAACGGAATTGCGACGAAGACGGACATTGTTGCCGGAATCTATGATTCTGAAAAGATGGAGGTAATGTCAGGACTGACGAAAGACAGCCGGATCATTGCCGGTTGGAGCAACGAATTAGTAGATGGGGCGGAAGTTATTGAGGCCGCTGCTGAAACAAATTAGCAGAAAGCAGGTAAACTAATGGTACAACTGACAAAACTCGCTGTTAAAAGGCCTGTAACGATAGTTCTCTGCCTGATAACAATTGTTTATTTTGGTATTCAGTCACTTCTCGGAGCACGGATTGAGCTGATTCCTGATATAGAATTGCCGATGCTGGTAATGAGCACCGTATATCCCGGTGCCAGTCCGGACGACATCAACGAGCTGATAACGTCAAAACAGGAAGATGCGATTGCCTCACTGAGTGGTGTGGATACGGTGCAAACCTATTCGATTGTAAATGTGGCGGTAGTTCTGGTTCAGTATGAATACGGTACTAATATTGATACCGCCTATATTAATTTAAAGAAAGCGGTGGACGCAATCCGCAGTGATTTACCCGATGATGCCAAAGAACCAACCATTATGGAGCTGGATATTAACTCCCAGCCGGTGGTTACTCTGGCGATCAGCGGTGATGTTAATGAGAATTTATATAATTATGTAAATAATAACATTGTCCCGGAATTTGAAAAGCTGAGCGCGGTTGGTGAAATATCTGTTTCCGGCGGTCAGAAAAATTATGTCAGGATTGAGCTGCAGCCGGAAAAGCTGGAGCAGTATCAATTAAACATCAGTCAGATTGGGCAGATTGTCGGAGCTGCCGACTTTACAATTCCGGCCGGTGATGTCAATGTCGGAAAGAAAACACTGGATGTCAGTGTCGGTAAAAGCTATGATGATACTGAGAGATTAAAGAAGATACCGATTGCCTTGGGAAATGGTTCCGTTATTCATTTATCGGATGTTGCCGAGGTGTATGAAGCGGTGGAGGATGCAGATTCGATCAGCCGCTATAATGCCGAAGATATTATCAGTATCGGGGTTAAAAAGCAGCAAAGTGCTACGGCAATTGATGTGTCTGACCAGATTATGAAGGAGATTGAAACCCTTAAGCTGAAAAATCCCTTAATAACATATACCGTTACCCACGATTCCAGTGAAATGATTCGTGATTCAATCGCAGATGTCTTTCAGACAGTTGTATCAGCAGTAATTCTGTCAATGATTGTACTATGGCTGTTCTGCGGTGATTTGCGGGCATCCCTGATTATTGGTGTATCAATTATGAGTTCCATTGTTTTGGCCTTGATCAGTGTAAGTGCGATGGGCTATTCGCTGAATGTTATTTCACTGACCTCACTGGTATTCGGTGTGGGAATGATGGTAGATAACTCCATTAACATATTGGATGGGTGCTTCAGAGCCAAGGAAAAGATGAATTACTATGATGCGGCAATTGAAGGAAGCCGGACGATGATCGGGGCGATTACCGGTGGAACGGTAACGAACTGTATCGTATTTGTACCCTTACTGCTGCTCACAGGGATAACCGGTCAGTTGTTTACCCAGCTGGCGGCAACGATTATCTTTTGTCTGACGGCTTCACTGTTTTCGGCAGTTGCCATAGTTCCGCTGGGATTTTTCATGTGGCATCCCAAAGAGAATGAAAGTGCTCCCATTAACGGCCTGATGAAAGGGATGCAGAGATGGTACCGTAACCATATGCCCCAGGTCATTAAAAAGACGAAGGTGGTATTTATTGCAACGCTCGGTCTTTTGGGTATATCGATTCTGCTGGCAACACAACTGGGCGTTGAACTAATGCCGGCTTCCGATGAAGGAATTGTCGACATGACGATAAAAACACAGCCAGGGCTTAAAGTTGAGGCGGTCACTGAGACCGTGGCTGGTATTGAGGAAATGGTACTGGCAGATGAAAATGTGGATTCAACCTTATTAACCTACGGAAGCAGCGGCTTAAGCCTGGGCGGAAGCAGTGATGTTTCGCTTACCGCCTACCTAAAGGATGACCGGAAACAGTCCACTGACGATGTAATTGATAAATGGATGCGGGATTTGGCAGGCTATCAGGATGTCTCGATCAGTATGGAAAGCGGAAGCTCAACGAGTATGAGTATGGGTTCGGCTAACCAGATTGAAATTGATTTGCAGAGTGCTGACTACGATTTGGTAAAAGCTGACAGTGACAAGTTGGTAGAGGCTTTGCGTCAACGGTCTGACATTATGCAGGTACATTCATCAATAGAAAATTCTGCTCCGATTGTTAAAGTGTAAGTTGATCCGGTTAAGGCTCAGGCGGAAGGCCTGGTGCCGTCAAGTATCGGTTCTCTTATATACAGCAATTTAAGCGGAGTTGAGGCATCGACAATTCAGATTAATAACGAAGATGTGGATGTGATTGTGGAATTTGCACCGGATTGTTATGATTAGGTAGATAAGCTGCAGGGGATGATGATTAAAACTGCAACCGGAACAACACTTCCCCTCCGTGATCTGGCAGATATTTATTATCAGGACAGCCCTCAGCAGATTGTCCGGCAGGATGAGCAGTATCAGGTATCTGTCACGATGCTTGCTTCACCGGGATATGAGAAAGACAAGGTTGAAAAAGAGATAAAAAGCTTAGCCGGCGGCTGGAAGTATAGTCTGGGCGTTGAATCGGTTGCGAATGCGTCTGATGAAAGTATCAATGAAGAGATTGGAGCCTTAGCCGGAGCGCTGGGTACTGCGATATTCCTAATCTTTATTGCTATGGCTATTCAGTTTGAGTCACCGAAATACTCGTTGATGGTAATGATTACAATCCCCTTCAGCTTAATTGGTGCCTTTGGGTTCCTGTATCTGTTCGATAGTCCGATCAGTATGACATCAATGCTGGGATTTCTGATGATGGTTGGAAATGTTGTCAATGGCGGTATTCTTTATGTTGAGACGGTAAGCCAGATGCAGGATGAAATGACGCTGGATGAAGCACTGGTTGAAGCCGGAGCGATCCGTATGAGACCAATTTTGATGACGGTAACCATTGCCGTTATTTCAGAGCTTCCTAATGTGTTTGCCTATGGAGAGTCTGGCACAACGATGCAGGGAGCGGCATTAGTTAATGTTGGCGGTCTTATGGCATCAACGGCACTGATGCTTCTGATGCTTCCGACCTTCTACCGGGTGATGTATCGCTTGGGTAAAAAGCGTTATAATAAAAATGAAGCGGCAATAGATTAATTCAGACAACGAAAAAGACAGGACTTAGTTTCCTCGGAAACCATGCCCTGTCTTTATTCTTTGTTATTATTCAAGACATATTGCAAACCTTGTTAATTTCAGATATACTTAATAGGATGATACTAGAGTTTTTCAAACACGCTCCAGGGACAAAAGGACATGCGTTTTATGCCG
>Ga0153999_1000236_pt1 | contig 26620 bp, 23 predicted proteins | sample TSNC083MetaG_FD_104675 | JGI IMG/M metagenome (GOLD analysis project Ga0153999, IMG submission 104675) | Attine ant fungus gardens microbial communities from North Carolina, USA - TSNC083 MetaG | ecosystem: Host-associated > Fungi > Mycelium > Unclassified | place: USA: North Carolina, Lumber... | reverse complement strand
TTCTGATATTGGCTTGCGACACCTTTATCAGTATATCATAGGAGGCTTTTTTATGCCCTACGTAACACTACTGTTTACTCTATTCGCCCCAGCATAGCTGGGGGATTAATCTGTTCATTTATTCGGAGGGCTTTCGTGACAAGATTTCGTGACAACCACCGCATTGTCCTGAACAACCAGAGCAATTACAGCCGGTTTTTCCTTCTTTTATTCCTTTTATCTTATAGGCAATGACAGCAACAACTATCAATACTGCTATTATCCCTATTACATAATTAATCATTATTTCCCTCCTTCTATATTTTTAGAAAATCAGATTACCTATATTATAAATTAAGAATGCCACGATATAAGCTACAACCATCTGGAATGCAACAGTTCTTAAAGTCCATTTCCATGAGCCCATTTCACGCTTGATGGCACCTACAGCCGCAAAGCAAGGCATACATAATAAGTTAAATGCCATATAGGCATAGGCTGAGACCTGGGTAAATACTTCTGTTACTCCCGGAAGTGCCTCGGCACCTTCCATAGCTGCTTCGACAATCTCATCACCGGCGCCAAATAATACACCGAAGGTGGCAACGATATTCTCCTTGGCAATCCAACCGGTGACAACACCAACAGATGCCCGCCAGTCCGCAAATCCCAATGGTGTGAATATAAACTTGATGCCATTACCAATGGATGCCAATATGCTGTCCTCCATCTCACACATACCCGAGAAATTGAAGTTGGCTAAAAACCATATCAGTATCGTTGAAGCTAAAATAATAGTTCCCGCTTTGATTGCAAAGCCTTTTAATTTTTCCCAACCATGAATTAATACGCTTCTTAAAGTAGGTACCCGATATTGGGGAAGCTCCATAATAAAATTGGATACATTGCCCTTAAACATTGTCTTACTCAATATAATGCCGCATATAATGGCTACAACGATACCTAATATATAAAGCGAATAAGTAATTAATCCCTGATTTGAATTTGGAAACAATGCTGCTGCAAACATCAGATAAATAGGTAATTTAGCACCGCATGACATAAAAGGCGTAATCATCATTGTCATTTTTCTCTCTTTGTCATTTTCCAAAGTTCTTGATGCCATCAATGCCGGAACCGAGCAACCAAATCCCATCAGTAACGGGATAAATGATTTGCCTGATAAACCAAACTTTCTAAACAGACGATCCATGACAAAGGCAACCCTTGCCATATAACCACTATCTTCTAAAATTGAAAGTAATAAAAACAATATTAGTATCTGTGGTAAAAATGATATGACACCACCGATACCAGCAAGAATACCTTCTTCCACAAGGCTCAACGCCCAGTCGGCAGCTCCGGCATTTTCTAAGAATCCGACGACAGCCGGAACCAGTGTTCCATCCCAGAAATCAACAACAAGCGTCTGCAGCCATACGCCCGGAAGTCCATCATTAAATGTGATTGCAAAGATCAGCCACATGACAATCAGGAAGATTGGAATCGCTAATATCCGGTTGGTTACTACCTTATCAATTTTGTCAGACAGGGTTTCCACATGTGTAACGCCGCCTTTTTTATTCACTGCCTTCCCAACAATCTTGCTGATTGTCTGGTATCGGGCATCGGCAATAGCCGCTTCCGCGTCTCCACCGACTAAACTATCCGTTTGGGTAACGATAGCCTCTACTTTGACCTTCTCAGCTTCCTCCAGGGTTTCCATAAGAATTTCGTCACCCTCTAACAGTTTAACCGCTTTCCAGTCATCCGCACCTAAGTTTTTCAGTTCTTCAATGGCCTCTTTAAGCTTTTTATTAAATACATCTAACGGTACTGATGCTAAATTCTTACCGCCAACTTCTTTGACAGCGTCCATCAGCTCCTGAATTCCTTTAGAGGATCTGGCAACGATTGGTACAATCTTGACGCCTAATAATTTCTCTAATTCAGGAATATCAATTTTAGTTTCCGCAGCTTCCACTTCGTCCATCATATTTAGGGCAATCACAACAGGAATTTTGGTTTCCAGCAGTTGAAGTGTTAAATATAGGTTTCTCTCAATATTTGTTGCATCAACAATATTGATGACAACACTTGGTGCTTCTTTAATTATGTAATCTCTTGCAACAACTTCCTCCTGAGTATACGGAGATAATGAATAAATACCCGGTAAATCAATAACGTCTACACTTTTATCTTTACGGTATTTTCCTTTCTTTTGTTCAACAGTAACTCCCGGCCAGTTTCCCACATGCTGCTTTGAACCTGTTAAAGCATTAAATAATGTGGTTTTCCCGCTATTGGGATTCCCCGCCAGTGCAATTGTCATGCTCATGGTCTTCTTCCCTCATCTTTCTAAATACTATTAAGCCAGTTTGACTTTAATTTGCTCTGCTTCATTTTTACGCAAGCTAAGTTCATAGCCTCTTAAAGTGACTTCAATCGGATCTCCTAAAGGCGCCACCTTGACGACTTTGATAGTAGCTCCCGGGGTTACCCCCATCTCCATCAATCTTCGCTTCATTGGTCCTTTGCTTCCGATGCCGATAACAACACCTGAATTGCCTATGCGCATTTCCTTTAATGTAGTTTCCATTTTGCCTCCCTTATTTACTCAACAATAATCTGTGAAGCGAGGCCTCTGTTTAAGGCGACCTTTGCCCCTTTAACTAAAAGAATGATTCCATTTATATTTTCTCCGACGACTTGAACCTGTTCACCGTTTATAAAACCGAGGTTCTGGAGATGTTTTTTAACAGCTTCTTTTGCACGGACTTCTTTGATTGTACGTGTTTCGCCACTATTAACCATTGCCAATGCCATAATTACCGCTCCTTTTCTTTTAAGATTATAATATTGATACTGATTTTCAATCTAATTATAACCCTACTGATAATGATTGTCAATACCATAAGAAATATTTAATTCTTTCCCAGAGCGCAATAAAAATAAGACAAGCATCTTATTAGAAACCGTCTTACTTTTTTAATGCTTTTCAATTATTTTGGCTTTCATTACGCCATGCTTCTTGCAATTTCTGATCTGTAGCCGTGGCGCCAACTTCTGCTTCCGTTACTTTCTCCTTAGCGGTGTTGATACTGTTTTGTGCTTCTGTAATCCGATTCTCCCGGTCGGCATCATCTTCCGCCAATGCATTTGCTTCCTCTAAACTTTTTTCTGCGGTTTGCAGTGCCCCCTTTGCTTCCGCCTGCGTAATGAGAGCATTTATATAATTGGCTTCTTCTTTATATTCAAGGCTTTCTAATTTACTTGAAATATCCTTAGCCGTCTGTTGGTTACCATTTTTAAAATAAGCGTTTGCGGCTCTTAATAAAGTATATCTATCCGCCGTAGTTTCCCACTCGGCATCCATTTTTTCTGTATCATAGGTAACAATGGCCTGTTCAAGGCCTAACTTTTTAGTGAGCTCCTCATTGCCTTCATCACTTAATTTCAGCTTGAGAATTGTATCTGTTTTTTCCTGTGTATACAAATCTTGCAGGATTGTTTCAAGTAAGTCAGGATTGTATTGCAAGGCCAGATTGTACTTATGATTCTCAAACATGAAATCAGCAATTTCCTGACGGCTTGTCTCTTTTTCTTCCATCAATGCCCCCACTTTTTCAAAATCATCCGCATTGACGGCTTCCTGAATCTGTTCATTGAATTTCAATGTGGCAATCTCATTTTCCGCTTTTAATAACTGGCTTTCCATCTTGGCTTCTGCAGAAACCTTTAAGACGTTTCTGGTACTCACAAAAGTAATCCCGTTTGTTATCAGCAGCAAGCCAATTGAAAGACCTAAGACCGCTTTTAACATCATATTCTTGTTCTTATGTGTTTTGATATCCTGATACAATAACGTATTTGCTTCATCAGCTACCAGTTGTCTTAATTCCTCTATACTTTCCGCATTGGCAATCTGTATGGCAAACGGATTTTTCTTTCTATCAATGCGATATTCTTTATCTAATGCCTTGCCATATGGATATCCGATTAAAATGTATAGAAGCAGCGCTTTATAACGCACAAGTTTAGGTTCTTTTTCCATGGAAGGCACATAGTCACCACGGTACGCATATTTAACTGTGCTCATCGGATGATACCAGATATTGGCCGGATATACGGAAACACTGCCATTATAATGATTTAGAATATCCTGTTCCATGATGGTTTTTGCAATAGCAAATCTGACCGCCGGACTTTCAGACTTGATAGATTTCAAATTTTTAAAAGTGGCAAAATCCACCTGATAAGTCAATAAATAATGGGCTTTATCTTCCTCCGCTTTCTCAACCGGTAAAAATAATTCTTTATCCTCTGTCTCTGCAATCATTTCATTTAAAGATTTCTCTGAATCCAAAAAAAATAATTGCTTTGAAATGGAGAAAAGGATTTTATTATCTTGTGTCGTAAAAGAACCGAATTCAATATTATATAATTTGTTTTTCAAGTTTTTACCTCCTGTGAATCTTTAGAAAAAATAATACCCAGAACCAAATCATACATGTGGTCCTGGGCACAACTTGTTATCCATGTGTCTGACCGGTTTCCTGATAAAAAGCTTCCAGCGTTTTTTGGGCTACTGCTTCATCTTCCGCTACACTGCCGCCGCTTATGCCAAGACCACCTACAGTTTCACCCTTTACCTTCAAAGGAAATCCGCCGCCAAAAATAACCAGTTTTGGATGCGTAATATTAATTCCAAAAGCTTCCCCATTAACCTGGGCAATTTTACCGAATGCCCGGGTAGATTGACCTAAAACAGCCGCTGTATAGGCTTTTTTCTGAGAAATGTCTATACTCGGCACGATGGCCTCACCAAACCGGTAAAAATAACGCAGATTTCCATGCTTGTCTGAGATTGACATACAAATGGACACGCCTAATTCTTCCTGTACCTTTTGGGCGGCTTCTGCCATTTTATAGCACAGTTTTTGACTAAATATAAAATTTTCCAAAGTCTTTCACCTCTTTCCCAAACTCAGTATAGCAAAAAGTGGAAGAAAAAAACAATACCATTCTATATAAAAAACAAATATTCGGCATTGCCGCACAACACATCTCCAGCCACCATAAATTTTTATAGTGGCTGGACAACTCCGATCCGGTAAGCATTTCCGTGGACTAATCATAGCCTAAGACATGCAAGGCACAAATGAACCGATGTGCTTCACTATTGATTTACTTTGCCACGTCTAAAAATACTATTTCTTTTTTCCTGCTGCCCATTTGGACTGTAACTGTTCTATATCTTCTCTGCTATACCCTAATTGACTGAGTATTTCCTGATTATACTCTCCTAAATCACTGGAACGCTCCATCTGCATAGGCGTTTTGGAAAATTTAATCCATGGTCCGCGAATACGCAATTTCCTATGTTCTTTATAGCTAGGTGGAGTTTCAATCTCCACAATTGTACCACGTGCAATCAGATGCGGATCATTGACAAGATCTTTTGTAGATTTAACTATACAGCACGGAATTCCACGACCGTCCAGCAGGTCAACAGCCTCGACGATATTATCAAATCCTGCCAACCAGCTCTCTAGTATTTCTATAACTTTACCGATATTTTTGTTTCGTGCGGAACCGGTAGCATAATAAGGATCGGTAATAAGTTCTTCACGCCCCATTGCTTTACATAGAATAGCCCAAAGCTTATTATTGGGTGCACAAATAACTGCGCTTTGGTCATCTTTACCGGCGAATACACCATAAGGACATATGGTAGCATGATGTTGACCTATTCGGGTTGGACTCAAGTTCAATACCGATGCCATTTCAAAAAAGCTATTTTGTTGAACCATGCCCTCAAATAGTGAAACATCAATGTATTGACCTTCGCCGGTTCGCTCGCGGTGGAACAGCGCGACCGAGATAGCACCAAAGGCATTGAGACCACCAGTGAAATCTCCTAAAATAAAGCCAGATTTGATTGGCGGACCATCCGGTTCACCAGTCAAATCCATGATGCCGGACAAGGATTGGGCAATCAAATCATATCCCGCTTTCATAGCATAGGGACCGGTCTGTCCGAAAGCAGAAATTGAACAATAGATAATACTGGGATTTACTTGAGACAGGGAAGCATAGTCGAGACCTAATTTTTTCATAATCCCAGGGCGGAAGCTTTCAACAATTACATCAGCTTCCTTGGTGAGTTTTTTAATCATCTCAACACCGTCAGGATCGTCCAATGCAATAGTGATAGATTTTTTTCCACGGTTGTACCAATGGTAAATAAGCGCCTCACCGTTTTCTAGAATGGGATTGAAATGACGAGTATCATCCCCCACGACTGGGCGCTCAATTTTAATTACATTTGCGCCATGGTCGGCAAATTCCGCGCAACAGGATGGACCGGCTGCATTATTAGTAAAGTCTAACAGGGTAATTCCCTCAAAAACACGTTTGCTCATTCTGAAATCCTCCTTAAAATATGTAGTAGTTCGTATGATCGACAAATAGGTCGGACAATTGGTGAGAAAGGCGACTGCTATGTGTAGAAACATATACTTTTAGTAGAGCAAGTTTTGTGCCAATTTCAACAACAACCAGACATTCTAAAAACCTTCAATGCTACAAGATGAAAATTATACTTTTCGCGATCACTTTTAAACTTTAATATTCCGACCAACTAATCGCTGGTCGAAAACGAATATTTAAAATGTTCAACTGTTATACTTGCCAAATTGAAACAAAAATTCATTGTGAAATTTCAAAATGAAATTTATTTTAAGTGAATATATTGCATAGTAAGAATGAATATGCAATAATTACACTAGTAGCAAATAATTTTCTATCAAAAAAGGAGAAGATAATTGTAAATGGAAAAAATAAGAATCGGAGTGCTCACACACGGTAGACAAATCCAGAACAAATTCGAACATCTAAAGAAATTGTGCAATTGTGAACTCGTTTTCAAGGTCGGTGTTCTCGACTATGCCATAGAAAAAGCTGAAAAGCTTGAGAAAACGGATAAGGTGGATGCGATTATTGCAACAGCCGCAACAGCCGCTATAGTTAGCGACTATATAAACATCCCGGTTATTCCCCTTCACTTACGTAATGAAAATCTCCTGCATGCGGTATATGAAGCGACGCAAATCAGCAATTACATAGCATTTGCAGACATCAATAAGACTGTATTCTATAATCTGGATATGATTTCAAACATATTTCAATGCGACATCAAGCGATACCCCTTTAACGACTTAAGTGAGACGAATCAGATTGTAAAGCAGGCTGCCCAGGACGGAAGAGATGTTATGGTAACCCAAGCTAACTGTATGTACAGCGCCGCAGTTGAAAATAATTTGTCGGCAGTACTAGTCTCGATTAATACGCAGGATATCATTGACGCCATTAAAAGCGCACGAAATATCTTAACCATTCGTAAACAGGATGAGGAAAAAAACAAATGGATGACGGCGGTTGTTAACAATTCTACAGAGGGAATTATTACGATTGACACAAAAAAACGAATCACCTTGGTGAATGACATGGTTTCCCGGTTATTACATCTGCCACCTGAAGAGCTCATTGGGCAGAATGTACAAAAGCTTGCAGAGAAACATACCCAATTGCAATATTTGCTGGGGGACAGCGAAGAATTCAAAGTTGTAAAGGCGGAGGATCAGCAATTCATCGTCAATCGTTGCGTTGTATCCTCTAACTATGGTCCCCTTGGAGAAGTAATCCGTATCAGTACTTTCAATGAGCTGCAAAAGACAGAGCTGCGCGCACGCAAATATGTAAATGCCAATGGCTTTATAGCTCAGTACCGCTTTGAAGATATTGTTGGTGTCAGCAGGATTTTAACGGACGTAAAGCATAAAGCCTTTCACTATGCTCAATCTAGCGCTACTATTCTTATTTTGGGTGAAAGCGGATCAGGAAAAGAAATTTTTGCTCAGAGTATACATAATGCGAGTCCTCGTGCGGATAGACCGTTTATAGCTCTCAACTGTACCACACTTACAGAATCACTGCTGGACAGCGAATTATTCGGCTATGAGGACGGCGCCTTTACCGGGGCTAAGAAGGGCGGAGCGTCCGGATTATTCGAGATGGCCCACGGAGGGACTATGTTCCTGGATGAAATCGGAGATATGCCACTTCAATTGCAAGTAAAGCTATTGCGGGTACTGCAAGAAAAAATAGTGCGACGATTAGGGGGGCATAAGAATATCCCCATTGACGTTCGGATGATTTTTGCTACCAACAGGGACTTGCTAAACGATGTGCGAGGAAAGAATTTTCGTGAAGATTTGTATTATCGTATTAATGTACTGGCCTTGAAGATTCCGCCTTTGCGGTCATGTAAAGAGGACATTCCCGAACTGGTCAAATCCCTTATTAGCAATCATGTCGAGACCACCAATATGGATCTGGTCATTACCTCTAAACAATTTGAACAGATGCAGCGATATCCTTGGCCCGGCAATGTGCGGGAACTCAGCAACCTTGTGGACCGTATCGTAGCTCTAAGTATTAGCCAGGTCATAAGCAGTGCCTCGATAGATAATATGCTTGAGGAAATGATGGAAGATGTGAGACAGGACAACATTGCTGAACAGTTGCAAACGGACCTAGACGGCTGCCTTGTGGTACCAATTGGTTCAATGCGGGAAATCGAACTGTCGGTTATTCAACAGATTTATACTCGTTGCGGTGGCGTAAAAAAAGAGGTTGAGAAAATCCTCGATATGAGCACTACTACAATCTGGCGACGGTTTAGGGAAATATCTGATATAAAACAATAAAAGCAGCAGCTCTGTTTTGAGCGTAAAACAGAGCTGCTGCTTTTATTTACTTGCAATTATTTGCCAATGAACTGAGGCGAGCGCTTCTCTAAAAAAGCATTGACGGCTTCTTCAAAATCAGCAGTGTGAGAGCATTCTACCATACACTCTGCTTCTCTTTTGGTGTACACATCCATGTTGGAATAGAAAAATTCAAGCAGTATTTCTTTCTGCCGGGCAATGGCATAAAGAGGACGATTCGCCATCTTTTGCGCATAGGCATAGGTTTCTTGTTCCAATTGATCTTGTTTGGTCAAAATGGTGGCAAGTCCAATCTGTAATGCTTCTTCTCCGGTAATTAAATCACCAGTCATCATCAATTCCATTGCCTTTGCAGTGCCCAACAGACGTAAACACGAAAACATCGTACAGGTGTCACCCGAAAGACCCATGTTAATAAAGGACATGGCCAATTTGGATTTCGGCTCCATAATCCGAAAATCGCATGCCAAAGCAAGTCCTGCACCAGCCCCGGCAGCTGCCCCGTTGATCATTGCAATAACTGGTTTGGGGCACCGGCGAACCGCAAGTGCCATTTTACCGGCCTCAAGTATCGAGCCTTTGATAAGATATTCTTTCGTTTCGATAAGCCGCTTAAATCGCTGGATGTCACCGCCGGCTGAAAAATGCTTCCCGGCACCTGTGAGTACAATAGACCTCACTTCATCGTTCTGAGCACATGTGTCCAACGCCTGTCTTATTTCTTCATAAGATTTAGGGATGAATGCATTGCCAGACTTCGGGCGATTTAATGTAATAGTGGCAACCCGGTTTTCCACATTTAGAATGATAGTTTCATACATGATATTCTACATCTCCTTTCAATTTTTATAATAGGATACGCTATTCCTATCAAATGTTGATATCACATTTTTATAATTCAGCAATAATCATGCCAATTATTTTAAAACATATTTCATTATAAAAACTTCCGATTAATTTACTCTATTATTACAATTATAATTTTCTCATCACTTGATATAGCGTAAAATATGGCACGAAAATTGCTCTAATTAATAATCAGGTGAGAAAGTGCTACTTGTGAAAAAAGCAGAACCCTTAAGTACACAAAGGAAGGAGTGGTTTGGCACATTGGGTAGAAACGTAATACAATAAACAAGATAGAGGAAGGAGATTGTTTTGAAGAATAAAATTGATATGAAAAGGTTGGTCGGTTTCATACTTGGCATTGTTTTATTAATTATTATTTCCCTCATCCCATCGCAGCCTCCGTTAGGGGAAAAGGCAATGCTCGCCTTGGGGTTTCTGGTAATGGCAATAATATGGATGGTATCCAGTGCATTGCCGGACTATGTTTCAATCATTGCTATGAGCGTTGGCTGGATTGTCACCGGCTGCGCCGATATGAATATTGTTTATGGAACATTTTCAACAAATATATGGTGGCTGCTTCTGGGGGCATTGGCGCTAGGTCTGGCTGCTGCCGAATCCGGGTTGCTAATGCGTGCAGCTTTGTACATGATGAAGATGTTTCCACCCACCTTTAAAGGGCAGAGCATCGCGCTGGTTGTGATTGGCCTGGTTGTGGGACCACTCATTCCCAGCACAGCAGCCAAAGCAGCCATTATCGGCTCAGTCGCCAAGAGTATCAGTGATGCCATGGGTTTTAAAAAATTCAGTAAAGGTTCAGCCGGTTTGTTTGCCTCCTTTATACTAGGCAGTATGGTTTTAGCACCGGCTTTCCTCAGCTCGTCGTTTGTCGGATATACCTGTGTTGGTCTTCTTCCGGAAGGTTACACGGATGTCAACTGGACCACATGGTTTCTGTATGCGCTGCCTTGGAGTATTGTAACTATCATTTTAATGACAGTTGCCATTTTGCGAATGTATAAACCAAAGGAAGAAGCCAGTATGACAAAAGAATATGTTTCTGATGAACTCAAGAACTTGGGGACATGGAAGAGCAAAGAGAAGTTCACGGCAATAGTAATGATTCTTTGCCTCATCTTTTGGATGACCGAACGTCAGCATGGGATACCTTCAGGTATGGTAGCTATGTCCGGTACTGTAATTTTGATGGGTTTGAACGTGTTTGACAGAACAAAGTTTCGTTCTAAGATTGCATGGGATAGCATCATTTTTATTGGAATCATTGTCGGCCTCGCCAATGTATTCAAAGAAGTGGGCATCAATGACATGATTCGTGAACTACTAGGTCCCATCATCGGTCCCCTTATGAGCAACATATGGGTATTCATCCCTGTTTATTGCCTTATCTTCTTTCTCATGAGGTTTATAATTGCGTCTCTTGTGGGAGCAATTACAATCTGTTCCATAGTTATGGTTCCAATTGGTTTGGAGTTGGGAATTCACCCCTTTGTTATTATCTTTATCGCATACACATGTGCGCATGGGTGGTTTACACCATATCAAAATTCCATATATATCACCGGGCAGGTTGCAACCGGAAATGAAATGGCAAGCCACAAACAGGCAATTCCCTATGCAGTTGCCTACATGGTGGTTACTATAATTGGAAATATGGTCGCAATTCCCTGGTGGAAAATGTTGGGACTCTTACCTTAGGATGAGAATAACATGAAATATAATTAAAAAATAAATTAATATAGGAGGAGTACTAATTTATGAAATTTAAAAATTTTTTACTGTCCATTGAAAACGGCATTGCTGTATTAACGGTCAATCGCCCGGAGGCTCTTAATGCCTTGAATGAGGAAAGCTGGAAAGAAATTGACCGTTTTGGCGATATGTTGGAACAGGATGACCAAATTAAACTTGCCATTATTACCGGTTCCGGCGAGAAAGCATTTGTATCTGGTGCGGATATCAATTTTTTAAAGGCCCGCACATCTGTCTTGGCACTGGAAGGTCTGGCTACCAATGCGCTGGCTAAAATTGAGCGATCATCTAAAGCGACCATTGCTGCGGTAAACGGTTATGCGTTTGGCGGCGGATGTGAGCTTGCTTTGGCCTGTGATATCCGCATCGCTTCTGAAAACGCCCAATTTGCACTGCCGGAACTGGGGCTTGGTATTTTGCCGGGAGCCGGGGGAACCCAACGCTTGACAAAGCTGGTTGGCTTGGGTCGCGCCAAGGAAATGATTCTTACAAGTCGACGCATAAAAGTGGAGGAAGCTCTGCAATACGGCCTGGTAACGCAAGTTGTCAGTCTCGAAAAACTGATAGAAACCGCCCAGGAAATTGCAAAGAAGATTCTCTCTAAGGGTCCGGTAGCTGTCAAGCTAGCGAAAAAATGTATGGCAGCTGCAGTATCCACAGATCAGGATGCCGGTATGTTATTAGAACTGCTGAGCTACAGCGTCTTAATCTCCAGTGAGGATCGTATGGAAGGTGTAAACTCTTTCCTAGAAAAACGCCCCGCCAACTTTCAAGGAAAATAGACGAACTAAATACAGAAAAGGAGTCGATTATTATGTTTGTAATTAAAAATGTCGGTATTGTTGGGTCAGGTACCATGGGGCGGCAAATTGCCCTTAATTCTGCGATAAATGGTTTCACGGTAGCTTTGGCTGACCAATCGCCCGATGCGTTGGCCATGGCGAAAAAGTGGTGCGACGATTATCTGGTAAAAAGTGTGGAAAAGGGACGTATGAAACAGACGGAAGCAAATGCTGCGTTGTCTCACATCTGCTGGACCCAATCCGTTGAACAGGCAGTAAAGAATGTGGATCTCGTTGTTGAAGCTATCATTGAAAAACCGGAGATTAAAAAAGAACTTTTTGCCAACCTAAACAAATGGGCGCCAAAGGATGCCTTACTAACCTCCAATTCCAGCTATATTCCATCTTCTAGCTACAAGGATGTAGTTGACAATCCCAGCCGCTTGGCAAACCTTCACTACTTTAACCCAGCTATGCGCATGGAACTGGTAGAAATTGTGCGAGGCGAACACACCGCCAATGATACGGTGACGGCCCTAAAGGAATTTGTGACAGCTAATAAAAAAATCTGCATTCTGGTAAACAAGGAGATTGAAGGCTTTGTCGTCAATCGGTTGCTGAGAGCTATGCAGGATGAAGGATACTACCTGCTGGAGAACGGCGTGGCATCTTTCTCTGATATCGACCTGGGTGCGGAAAAAGGGCTTAACTGGCCCATGGGTCCATTTCGTTTGATGGATTTGACCGGACTGGATCTCAACTACTACAATCGTCAAAAAAAATATGAACAGACCGGCCTGGATGAAGACCGCCCACCACAAGAATTGGTAAAACGCTTTGAAAAAGGTGAATATGGTCGGAAATCTGGTAAGGGCTGGTATAACTATTTAAAATAATTTTGCAAAGGAGAGGATTATTATGAAAAACATCAAAGATGCTGTAATTGTAGCATATGGCCGTTCCGCTGTTGCACGATCCGGCAAGAAAGGTGCGCTGCGAAATAGCCACCCCATTGAATATGGGAGCCAGACCCTGCTAGGGGTATTAAAAAAAATTCCAGAGTTAAATCCGGCCGAAATTGAAGACCTGATTGTTGGTTGCGCAAAACCGGAGATGCCGCAGCGTCATAATATTGGGAGGTTGATTACGCTTCGCGCACAGCTTCCATACACGGTATCAGCCCAGACCGTCAATCGTTTCTGTGCATCGAGCCTTGAGACTGTAGCCATTGCCGCTAACCGCATCATGACCGGGCAGTCCGACATTATTGTGGCAGGCGGTGTCGAGTCTATGACAGCAATTCCTCTGGGGATTGGCAATGAAGCGTTTATAGATAAATGGTTAGATGAAAACGAGCCGGGCGCTTACATCGGCATGGGAATGACAGCAGAGAATGTGGCTCAAAAATATGGCATTACCCGCAAGGAAACCGAGGAATTCGCTGCGGAAAGTCAAAGAAAAGCAGCGACAGCACAACAGTCTGGCTTTTTTGACAAGGACATTATTCCCGTCGATGCAATGGGAGAAACCGGGAATGTTACAATATTTGACAAGGACGAATGTATTCGAGCCAGTACCACGACAGATAAACTGGCAACGTTAAAGCCAAGCTTTTCCGAAGAAGGCATTGTCACTGCCGGAACCTCATCCCCTACCAGCGACGGTGCATCAATGATTGTAGTGATGTCGGCGCAGAAAGCAGCAAAAAAAGGACTCGTTCCGCTGGCCCGCTTTGTTGGTTATGCTGTGGCAGGCGTGGATCCCAGCTATATGGGTATCGGCCCGGTAAGCGCAGTGCCTAAGGTACTTCGACAAACCGGCCTTTCCTTGGATCAAATGGATGTAATTGAACTTAATGAGGCATTTGCCGCTCAATCTATCCCCTGCATCCGGGAATTGGGGTTGAATCCAGCCAAGGTCAACCCCAATGGCGGTGCAATTGCCCTTGGGCATCCACTAGGAGCAACAGGTGGGATTCTTATTTCTAAGGCAATCACACATCTGAGGGAAGTCTCCGGAAGGTATGCCCTTATCACGATGTGCATCGGAGGCGGCATGGGTGCTGCCGGGATTTTCGAGGTATTATAAATAGAAAAAAAAAGGGGGGGATAGGTGATGACTATTCCAATGTGTATGCTATTAGGCTATCTGGTTGTGACTTTCTGTGTAGGCTTAACTAGCTCAAAACACAGCAAGAATACAAAAGAATTCTTTATAGCGGAGAAGAATCTAACCACGCCGCTTATAATTACAATGCTTTTTTCCGAGTTGATTGCCGGTGCAGGTACCATTGGAAATGCTGCAATTGCTTTTCGCCAAGGATTAAATTCTGTTTGGGCAAATTGGGGGATGGCACTGGGCTGCATTCTTTTCGTGCTATTGGTGGCAAAATTTTTCCGAGCTATGAGCTGTGTCAAGGGTGCGATTTCAACACCAGAGGCCTATGCTGCTTTCTTTGACAATCGGTCCCGCATCGTTATGCTTTTTAATATCACCATTGTTTACTTCATTCTCTACTCGACCCAAGCGGTTGCGGCGGCAGCGATTTTGACGCCGTTATTCGGGGGGGACGAAACACTCATCACATGGCTGATAACTGCGTTATTTATTGGGGCCACACTATTTGGCGGCATGAAAGGAATTGCCAAAATGAATGCCGTTCATGCACTGGTGATGTTCATTGGTATGCTGATTGTGGCACTGAAATCGCTGCAATCAGTCGGAGGTATTTCCGGTTTGCACGAGGCGTTACCTGCATCTTATTTCAGCTTTATCCAACCGGATCTGCCTACCGTGATAGCGCAGGTCATCGGGACTGCTATCGGCTTTTTGGCATCTGCCAACGTGGTTAGCGCCACATTTTCCGCCAAAAGCTTTTCTAGCGTACGTCGAGGTGTGTCCATTGCCGGTCTCCTTGTAGTACCTTTCGCTCTTATGCCTACGGTAATCGGCCTTTGTGCACGGATTACACTGCCGGAAATCCAGGCAAACAACGCATTATTTGCCATGGCAAATAATCTGGGGGGAGTGTATGGCGGTCTGGTCAGTATGGCTATTATTGCGGCGATTTTTTCCACTGCGCCTGCACTTCTTCTCATTGTGTGCACAACATTGACCAAGGATCTTTACAAAGGATTCATTCACAAGCAGGGATCCGAACAGCAGCAGATGCGGTTTTCAAGGTTAATGGCAATTTTGATTGGTATTGCAGGCACCCTTTTTGGAAGACAGGCCGGTCCCATTATGAATCAGATGCTGGGTGCATTCCAGATTCGTTCCGTGGTAGGTCTTATCTTGGTGATTGCGCTGTATTGGCCTCGAGTTACTAAAGATGCTGCGTTTTACTCTATGTTGGTTGGCGGCATAGTAGCATCTATCTGGCATTTTACAGGGAATCCTTTTCAGTTAGCGCCCTTATGGCCCTCCATCGCTGTGGCGTTGATTATCCTGGTGGTGTTGACGATTCGCAGCAAGGAAAAAGAATCTGCAGGTTATAAGGCGTACCTTGATGCGCTGCAAGAGTTTAATGAACTCGAAGATTGTGAATAAAAATCAAAAAATAAGTAGGAGGGTTTTACATATGAACTATCTCATGACCGATGAACAAAAGGAACTTCAAGCTATGGTACGGGAATTTGTGGCGAAAGAGTTGACACCTGTATCCATGGAATACGACAAAAAGGGGGGATTTCCTTCTGCGGTTTGGAAAAAAGCGGTTGAAATGGGACTGCATATACTTAGTGTCCCTGAAGAACATGGCGGCTCCGGGTTAAATACAGAAACCTATGTCATATTAAATGAAGAGATTGCGAGAGGGGATGCCGGCTTTGCCGTATCCTTGGGAGCGTGCCATTTGGCCACATGGCCTGCTATTCTCGGAGGAACCAAAGAACAGATCCATCTGTACTACGATACGCTCGTTACCGGAAAGATGATGGCGTTCTGCCTGACAGAAGCAGAAGCCGGTTCCGATGCATCGGCTTGTCGTACTACTGCCAAAAAGGTTGGCGATGAATATATTATTGATGGTGCTAAATGCTTTATTACCAATGGTGGTCTGGCAGAGCTTTATACAGTTTTTGCTGTTACCGACAAGGAAGCGGGCACACGGGGAATTTCCGCCTTTATTGTAGAGAGAAACCGTCCGGGCGTATCTATCGGCAAGGAAGAAGATAAGATGGGAATTCGTCTCTCAAACACAACAGAGGTAATCTTTCAAAATGTAAAAATTCCTGCTGCGAATCTCATCGGAAAAGAAGGACAGGGCTATAAGTTGGCATTGATGACACTGGACAGAACCCGAGCAATCGGTTCTTCTTCGGCAATTGGAATCGCCCAAGCCGCCATTGACCTTTCTTTAGCGTACGCGAAAGAGCGGGTGACTTTTGGTAAGCCACTCAGCAAAAATCAGGCGATTCAGTTCATGCTGGCTGACATGGAGATACAGACCCAAGCCGCCCGGCTTTTGGTTCGCAATTCCGCTCGATTGATGGATCAAGGAATCATCAACGGGAGAATGAGTGCAGCAGCCAAAACATTTGCCGGTGACAACGCAGTCAAGGTTGCTCTGGATGCCATTCAGATATTTGGCGGCTATGGCTACAGTCGGGAGTATCCGGTTGAAAAGCTTTTGCGAGATGCGAAAATTTATCAGATTTTTGAAGGCACTAACCAGATTCAGCGAATGATTGTATCCGGGCATCTGCTCAGGGTCTAGAGGAGAGTAACTATGAATATTCTTGTTTGTGTGAAGCAAGTACCTGACACTACCGAAATCAAAATTGATCCCCATAGCAACACCTTGATTCGTACAGGTGTTCCCAGTATCTTGAATCCATTTGACGCTTATGCTTTAGAAATGGCTGTCCGCCTGAAGGAAAAAAATGGTGGAACGGTTACCGCTATCTCCATGGGACCGGAGCAGGCAAAGAACGTATTAAAGGAATGTCTTTCAGTGGGGGCTGACCAGGCGTTTTTAGTCAGCGACCGCATATTTGGTGGATCGGATACTCTCGCAACCAGTTATATTTTGTCCGCCGCGATTTGTAAGCTTGGCGAGTTTGATGTCATATTCTGTGGGAAGCAGGCCATTGATGGGGATACTGCCCAAGTGGGACCTGAGCTCGCAGAGCATTTGGACATTGCGCAAGTCACCTATGTAGTTGAAGTGGAGGCGACTGATCGGATTCTAACAGTGTTGCGGGAGATCGATGAAAGGTATGAGAAAATCGAGACCCAAATCCCAACATTATTAACGGTCAATAAAACCGCTTTCGAACCACGCTACCCCACCGTGAAGAGTAAACTCACAGCCAATCGGACCACAATTAACACTATTACCTCTGCCGATCTTGATTTAGATTTGACTCGCATAGGTTTGAAAGGATCACCGACAAAGGTAAAGAAGACGTTTGTGCCGGTGCAAAGAAAAAAGGGACTGCGCATTATGGAAAATTCAGGACGACAGTCAGCAATTCGTCTGGTTGAGGTTCTGTTGGATGCGAAGATAATTTAGGAGGATTGAGCTGATGCACACATTTGAAAACTATAAACATATATGGATATTTATTGAATGTCAGGCAGGAACACCTAAAAAAGTAGGGCTGGAACTGCTTTCCCCCGGTCGGGAACTGGCAAACAAATGCGGCGAGAAACTAATTGCAGTTATTATTGGTGAAAATACGCAGCAGATAGCAAAAGACGCTATTAGTTATGGCGCTGATGAAGCAATTGCTGTCACCGGAAAAGCTTATCATTCTTATTCGACCGATGCGTATTCTCATGCTTTAACGACGCTTGTGGAAAAATATAAACCCTCCGTGTTGCTGTTGGGTGCTACCGGAAATGGACGTGATTTGGCTCCTCGAATTGCCTGCCGTTTAAAAACAGGTCTAACGGCAGATTGTACGGCACTTGCCATGGACGAGGAGAGCGGGAATGTTGCTTGGACACGTCCTGCTTTTGGTGGTAACCTTATGGCAACAATATCTTGTCCTGATTGTCGCCCTCAGATTGGTACTGTTCGTCCTGGTGTATTCCGCTGTGCAGAGTATGACCGCTCCAGAACAGGAACCGTCATAGAAGAGGATATTCCTATAGAACCCTATTTTATTCGCACAAAAGTTCTAGAGATCATTCAATCCATGAGTAAAGAAGAAGTAAACCTGGAGGAGGCAAAGGTAATTGTTTCAGGAGGCAGGGGCTTAGGTGATCCTAAAAATTTTGTAATAATCCAGCAACTGGCTGATGTGTTCGGCGGAGCTGTAGGTTCATCACGTGCGGCTGTAGATGCCGGCTGGATTTCTCATGCACACCAAGTTGGACAAACAGGAAAAACAGTTCAACCCCAACTTTACATTGCATGTGGGATATCCGGAGCCATTCAACACGTTGCCGGGATGTCTTCTGCAGATACGATTATCGCTATCAACAAGGATCCGGATGCCCCTATTTTTAAAGTGGCGGATTATGGTGTAGTTGGCGATTTGTTTGAAATAATTCCGGTATTTATCGAGGAAATCCGTCGTTTGCACGAAACTCTTTAGCGTATTATTGAGATAAAAATGAAAGAGTAACGGATTTTTGATAACTTATAGGGTATCACCTTGCACAATCTCATAAGGTATGGTGATATCCCTATCTGCCTCTTTTCCCTCAATTAAATCTATCAGAAGCCTCACGGCAGACGCGCCAATCTTTGAGATATGATTATCCACTGTTGTAATCTCAGGTTCCCAATTTTTAAATATATCTATTTTATCAAAGCTCATTATTCCATAGTCAGTGCCTGCTTTTTTATTATTTTTATTAAAATAAAATATCAAATCTCCGGCAAATTTCGCACCGGAACATAAAAAAGCAATTCTTTCATCGGAATCTTGCAGCAGTTCTGAGGCTTCGCTGCAATAATCATCTCCTTTAATAACACTAAATTCAAGATTTCTTCTGTTCACCGCTTTTAAGAAACCCATTAAGCGCTGTTCATGACCATTGATATTCACATAATATTGACTGTTTAACGGCGGTACCACAAAGGCAGCTTTTTGATAGCCCTTCTTATATATATACTCCACAGCATCTTCCGTTGCCAACTGTTCATCAATCCCTACACACGGAATCGCTTCGGCCAACTGGTTACCAATGACAACAACCGGTATGCTTAATTGGTTTAAGTATCTTAAAAATTCTTTGTCGCTAGAAACCGGGGAGATAATCAATCCATCTATACGATGCCCCACAAGGGTCTGTATCAATTTCTTTTCACTCTTCTTGTCCTGTTCATGTAAAGTGATATTTAAAATGTATCCTGAGGCTCTTGCTGCTTTCTCCATTTCATTAATCATCTCAGCAAAATACTCATTGCGCAAATCAACCACAATGACACCAATCGTCATTGACTTCCCTTTGACCAGGCTTCTTGCAACAAGATCCGGTTCATATCCTAGTTCTTTTGCAGTATCCAGTATCCTTTTTTTGGTTTTCTCATTAATACCATCTAAATTATTCAATGCCCGATTAATAGTTGCCCTGGATACACCGCATATTCTTGCCAAATCCTTTGTTGTAACCGCCATTTTATGCACCTTCCTCACTATGAGTTTTATTCTATCATAATTCCCTCCCTTTTCCAAGGCGTATAACATTCCATGATGCTTTATGCAAAAGGCTTATCACCACGCCATCTTCTTTCTTGGACTGCCCGCCGGATTTTGGCCGGACATTTTGGATGCCGGCACTATTTCTTGCCTTCAAATCATCATGCTCTAATACAATATGTTCAAGCACCTGATAACCGTCAAAAGAAGACACCTCTGATTCTAAGCTTACATCTTCTTTCAGGTTCCTGTTAACAGCGAATATTGTAAGTTCTTCTTTCTCTTCATTATAGACAACGACAGATTCAATATCTGTGATTTCACCATGATTCTTTGTTTCATGTTTTGGTGTATCAATGATAGAAAACAACGCCGTCCCTCTGCCATATTTAGAGGCATGCATGAAGGGATAGAATATCGTTTGTTTCCACGCTGTTCCTCCCCCCGCTTCTGTCATAATTGGCGCAATGACATTAACCAACTGAGCAAGACACGCAATTTTGACTCTGTCTGCGTGTTTGATTAATGTAATCAGCATCAAACCTACAAGGAGTGCATCTTCAAAAGTATAAATATCCTCCAGTAGAGAAGGGGCTTTCTGCCATGGCCGCTTCTCCATGATATCATTATCCTCCTGATTAGAATGGAACCACACATTCCATTCATCAAAGCTGATATACATATTCTTATGGCTGCGTTTTTTTGCTTTGATATAGTCACAGGTGGATATAACCGATTTGATAAAGGCATCCATATCATCGGAGGCGGCCAGATAGTCGTTACTGTCATCCCCTGCATTCCCATAATATTGATGCATGGATACATAGTCTACATATTCATAAGTATGAGAAAGGGTAACTGCCTCCCATTCCGGGAATGTAGCCATGTCCTTTGATGAACTGCCGCAGGAAACCAGCTCAATGCCCGGATCAATTTGACGCATGGCCTTGGCGGTTTCTTCCGCCAACCGTCCGTACTCTTCCATAGTCTTATGACCAATCTGCCAGGGCCCGTCCATCTCATTGCCCAGGCACCAGAGTTTAATATCATGAGGCTCTTTTACCCCGTGCTTTATCCGTAAATCGCTGTACTTAGTCCCGGAGGGATGATTACAATATTCCAAAATATTACAGGCATCGGCAATCCCTCTCGTTCCCAGATTGACCGCCATCATTAAGCTGGAATTAGCGGATTTTGCCCATTTTGCAAATTCATTAACTCCGATTTCATTGGTTTCCATACTGCGCCATGCCAGTTCCAGTCTTTTTGCTCTGTCAGCCACCGGACCAACGCTGTCCTCCCAGTAAAAGTTAGATACAAAGTTACCTCCGGGATAACGGACAATCGGAACATTCAGTTCCTTTACCATATTAATTACATCTGTGCGGAATCCATTCTCATCAGCCATTTCATGATCAGGCTGATAGATACCATCATATACAGCTCTTCCAAGATGCTCGATAAAGGAACCATATATTCTCTTATCTACAGATGCAATCCGAAATGCTTTATCAATTACCATTTTTGCTTTTTTAGTTGACATTTTTTATCTCCTCTAAACTTTTACTCTTATCATATTCCAGGATAAAGGCTTTATTTCGTAGCTAAATATACGCTCACACAACACTACATCTTCCATCTGAACCGGTTGGATAGCATTATGATTGACATAGTTAGTCATCTTCTTATCCTCAGACCACAAAGCAACGTGTTCTATAATATGCTCCGGCTTGAATCCCTGAATTTCACATGTTATCTCAATGCTTTCCTCCATTCTGTTCATCTGAAAATAGATCAGTTCCTTCACATCTTCATTGTACACAGCCACCGTATCTATATAAGGAACTTTTGTAAACAGTTCACATTGATAAGCCGGACTGTCCACGATGCTCTGCAGCACAACCCCTCTCCCATGTTTCGACATATAGGAAAAGGGATAATAGATTGGTTGTACCCATACGTCGCCATTTTTTTCAGTCATAATGGCTGCACTGATATTTGTCAAAAGGGACTGACAGGCAATTTTAATTCTATCTGCATATTTTAACATAACCATCAGCATATCGGCAAATAAAAGGGTATCTTCCATCGTATATATCTGCTCGTTTAGGCCTGGTGCAACCCGCCATGGAGCCCGATTAATTTCTTCGCTAACTTCGTTATCAGGTGTCGCCCAGATGCCCCATTCGTCCAGACTGATATACAACTCTTTTGACGAGCGTTTTTCCGCCTTTACATAATCACAAACACTAATCACTGTTCGAATATATTTTTCCATATCCAGTGCTTGAGACAAAAAGCTGCCGGTTCCCTTTTCCTGTCCGCCATAATACTGATGTAATGCAATATAATCTACATAGTCATAAGTATGCTTTAAGGTAATGGCCTCCCATTCCGGATAGGTGTCCATATCAGATTTTGAGCTTCCGCAGGCAATCAATTCAATATCGGGATCTATTAATTTGATTGCTTTTGCCGTTTCCTCTGCCAGACGACCATACTCATCTGCTGTTTTATGTCCAATCTGCCAATCTCCATCCATTTCATTTCCCAGGCACCATGTCTTAATACCATAGGGGTCTTTAACACCATGTTCTTTTCTTAAGTCACTGTACCAGGTTCCTTCCGCTATATTACAGTATTCGACGAAAGAAACTGCATTTTCAATACCTTTTGTTCCCAGATTCAGAGCAAAAATAGGTTCCACATTTACCTTCCCGGCCCATTTCATAAATTCATTCGTGCCAAATTCATTCGTTTCTACAGAACGCCATGCCAGCTCCAATCTTTTGGGTCTTTGCTGTACGGGACCCACCCCGTCCCTCCAGTCATAGCAGGAAACAAAATTCCCGCCCGGATACCGGATACCGGTCACTCCCATCGCTTTGACCTTTTCCATCACATCTTGCCGGAAGCCATCTTCGTCTGCCTTCGGATGCCCAGGCTCATAGATTCCGGAATAAATGACCCGTCCCATATGCTCTACAAAAGAGCTGTAAATCCTTTTGTCTATCTCTCCACTTTTGAAATCTTTATTAATAATGATATTAGCCTTTTTCATAAACGTCTTAATTCTCCCTCATCATTCTTTAGTTCCTTCTGTCGCAACGCCCTCAACAAAATATTTCTGGAAGAAAATATAAAGTATCAGCAGCGGAAGTATAGAAATCACAGTTGCCGCAAGTGTAGGGCCATATTTGATAACCTTATTTCCTACCAAAACCGCCAGACCGGCTGAAAGTGTACGCATATTCGATGAACTGGTCAGCATCAGCGGATAGAGTAAATCATTCCAGTTATTCATAAAGTGAAAAATGGCAAGACTTGCAAATGCCGGTTTGCAAAGGGGCACCATTAAGGACCAATAGATTCTGAACTCACCCATACCTTCAATCCGACCGGCCTCTTCCAATGACTTTGGCAGACCCACATAGAATGAGCGCATCATATAAATCCCATATGCACTGGCTGCCCTTGGCAAAATCAATCCGGCATAAGTATCCAATAAACCCAGTTTATATACTTCTATATAAAGAGGTGTCATGATGATTTGAAATGGTATCATCATCGTCAACAAGATAATACTAAACAAAAGATTCTTTCCTTTAAACTGCATTCTCGCAAATGCATATCCTGCCAACGAATCAAAGAAAACACTAATAATGGTTGTCCCGCCGGCAAATATAATTGTATTTTTTAGCATTTGAAAAATCGGAATACTTCTGCCTACATATAAATATTGACTAATTGTCCATTCTGACGGAAAAAAAGTTGGCGGATATGAGATAACACCGGCATCCGTCTTAAAAGAAGAAACAAGCAGCCAGAAGATGGGAAGTATAATCGTAGCGGCAACGACAATTGTTAAAATCTTACCGGCCGCCTGACCGACAGATATCTTTTTACTCATCTAATGATTCCCCCTTCCTTAACACAAATCTCCGCAAAACAAAGGTGATAATCGCGACAATCGCAAATACATAAACTGATATGGCAGAAGCATACCCCAAGTCGTAAGGGGCTGTCTGAAAGCCTCTGTCGAAAATATATTGTACCAATGTTTCTGTCTTGTACAAAGGACCACCCTGAGTCATGACATACACCTGGTCGAAAACCTGCATGGCTCCTATTGTCGTCGTGACAATACAAAAGCTGATTGTGGGAAAAATACTTGGTATCGTAATTTTCGTAAATTTCTTCCAACCTCCCGCACCATCTATATCCGCCGCTTCATACAAGGATTGGGGAATACCAAGAGCTGCTGCCGATAAGAGTGTCAGCGTATACCCAAAGCCACGCCACGCAGTGACTACAATAACTGTTGGCATCGCCAGATTAGGATCCTTCAAAAAAGAAATCGTTTCCAAGCCAAGTGATTTTAAAATATACGGTACAAAGCCAAGATTAGGATCTAAAAGCATTGACCATATGATACCTATCGCCGTCATGGAGCAGACAAATGGTATGTAGTAAACAGATCGTAATGTCTTTGCAAACCGTGTATTTTTAGCTACAAACATAACCAGAATTAACGCCAGGCCAATTTGTAAGGGAACCGACAATAACGTAAAGTATAAAGTATTGAAGGTCGCATTGGGAATTCTGCTGTCGGAAAATAATTTCAGAAAGTTAACCAATCCCGCGAAGGAGATATCATTCATAAATATATTAATGTCCAACAGACTAATGACAAATGATGCAATTAAAGGAACAAAAACAAATACTGTTAAAATAATAAGTGACGGGGCAATAAAAATATACGCCCATTTTCGTATGTAAGACTGATGATTTTTTTTCATAATATCCCATTCCTTCCTACAAAGAATCCTGACAACAAACTGCTGTCAGGATTCTTTTGGTCTTTGATGTTTACTCAGAACTCAACACTTTATCCATAGCATCGGATGCTTTTTGCAATGCATCTTCCGGCGTAGAGGCTCCTGTGATTACTTCATCAAACATAGGAATCATAACATCGTTGTCAATTTGACTGTAAAGTGAGTATCCCAGATTATAGGAACGTCCAATCTGAGTAGCTTCAGAAATAGCACTTAATACTTCATCATTCTTAATCTCATCATCTTCCATCAGGGTTTTGGACCAAACCGGAAAACCATTTTTCTGGGACCAGGTTTTCAATACTTCATCAGACAACCAATATTGCATGAATTTATAAGCCGCTTCTTTTTCTGCGTCTCCCGTACCCTTGGGAATAACATAACTACAGCCACCGGCTGGTGAATATGCGCCATCGCTTCCTTCCGGAACAGAAGTGATGCCAAAGTTAATCCCTTGCTCATTTAAGCCGTTAATCTGCCATGGGCCACTCATATACATTGCAATCTGTCCCGCCTGAAGCATTGCATCCGCATCTGAACCGGTTATATTTAACGGCGTTACGCCTTTGTTTACCGTTAAATCCTGAAGCCATTCTAAAGTAGCTAAATTCTCTGCGGAATTTAAAAGATTTTCATTTGTCTGCGTATCATTGGAATCACCGCCATTAGCCCATAAAAACTGGATATAGGTAATACCTGTAGGCAATGCAAGCCCGTATTGATTCTTAGAGGTATCTGTTAATTTCTCGGCATATTCTGCCAATTCTTCCAGGGTTGTCGGCGGCTTCTCAGGATCTAATCCGGCGGCTTCAAACAAGTCTTTGTTCCAATACAGATAGGATACATTATACTGCATTGGCGTTCCATAAAGCTTCCCATCTATCTGAGATAGTTCCAATACATTTTCCGTAATGTTGTCTTTATCATACCCTGTGACATCCCAAAAATCGCTGACATCCTCTAAAGAGTTATTGCTGACATAAGGGGCAATGTTTTCTACCCCAAACAAAACTAAATCCGGTGCGGTGTCAGTGGCAATACTTGCCGGCAGCTTTTGCTGCAGGGTATCATTAGGCATAATGTCCATATTTACTGTGATATTATCTGTGTTTGTTGCATTGAACTCATCTACGATTTCTCTTAAAATATCGCCGTCAGAACCGGTAAATACATTCCAGAATTCTATTGTAATCGGTTCTCCCCCGCCAGTACCAACATCATCGGCGGCACCGGTCGTTGCGGTGTTCCCACCATCATTTGACGTCGTCTCGTTTCCTCCTGATGATCCACACCCAGCTAATAATGTCATCATCAATACACTAATTAACAAAATACTTAGTAAACTTTCTTTCTTCATTCAATATAACCTCCTTTTATCGTCATCTTAATTCTAAAGCCAATGTCGTTCACGTGAACAATTGATAGCATGTAACCCCACACTTCTTACCATCCAATCCTCCTCCGATTTTAATCTTTTTGCCGAAATAGTCCGACATTTATCATTACGTTCTCGTGAACTATTTGTCTTTTTATAATACTGCATTCTGTATATTTTGTCAATATCTTTTTAAATAATTTTATACATTTAATACATTAAAAATAATGCGAAGCAATTTTATATGTAAAATTGCTTCGCAAATATGCTATATATCTATCGATAACTGGCGAACCTCACACGACTAAAGTCACGTGTTTCATGGATCACTCCACAAATTTTCTGCTTCCCAGACCTCGCAACCTACTATCTCCACAGGCGTTAATTTCCGTAGTCCCTACGGTATTTTCTCTGATTAGGTGATCCTTAAATCCTCTAATCCCTTCTTTAATATATTTTTAGCCGCATTGATATCCCTGTCATGTCTCGTTTGACACTCCGGACAATCCCATTCTCTTTTTTAAAATTGGGGAAGCCCTGGTTTTTATTGCCTTTCTTATGCTCTCTAAAGAAATTCCGGTAAGCGCTGTCCATGTTATATATACTATTTGTTAAAGCAAATTTATCGACTTCACGCAGC
>Ga0153999_1000233_pt1 | contig 26884 bp, 26 predicted proteins | sample TSNC083MetaG_FD_104675 | JGI IMG/M metagenome (GOLD analysis project Ga0153999, IMG submission 104675) | Attine ant fungus gardens microbial communities from North Carolina, USA - TSNC083 MetaG | ecosystem: Host-associated > Fungi > Mycelium > Unclassified | place: USA: North Carolina, Lumber... | reverse complement strand
AGATTGTGATATTCAGTATAGTTGTTTAAAATTACCGTTGGATTGTTGATGGCAAATAACAGTTTGTCATCATTTTATGTTATAATTCTATATGTTCACGGCGAAACGGCTTTCCAAGGAATGCCGTTTTTGTGCTGATTAATGAAAAGGGACGAGAGGCATGAATCGGAAAAAGATTGTATCGATTGAAGATCACATACCAAAATTCAAAGAATCAAGGAAAAAAAAGCAAAATCGAAAGCTCATCATCTATTTATCGATTTTCTTCCTAGTCATTTCCCTGGTCATTTACATACAGTCCCCATTAAGCAGGGTCAACACAGTACAGGTGGATGGGAATGCATTGCTATCCGATCAGGAAGTCCGCAAATTGAGTGGGATTAGTAAAGATACTAATATCTGGTCTGTTCAAAAAGAGCAGCTTTCTGAAAAACTTGAAAATACGCCGTTGATTAAATCAGCAGTCGTTTCCAGAAATCTCCCTGGAACCATTTCTATCAAAATAGAAGAATATGAAAGAATTGGCTATGTTGCTGAAGATAAAGGGTTTGAGCCTTTATTTTCGAGTGGGAAAACGATTAAGAAGTCGATGAAAAAGTCGATGCCTGGAGATGCGCCTATTTTATATGGTTTTAAAAAATCCAGCAAGTTGAAAGAGATGGCAACAGAGCTTGAAAAAATGAATCCAAGTATTCGAAAACTCATCTCGGAAATTCATTTGACATTAAAAGCAGACAATAAAAAAGAAGAAATTGAACTATTCATGAATGATGGCCTGCTTGTAAATGCCGATATCGATGATTTTGCTAAGAAGATGGAGATTTATCCTTCAATTGCTTCTCAGATCAATCCTAAAACAAAGGGAATTGTTCATATCGGTGTCGGGGCGTACTTTGAAAAACAGGAAGAACCAAAAGAGAAGAAAAAGGAAGTAGAATCAGAATCAGCAAATTGATCAAATATTCCATGTATTTAATTTGTGGACAGAAAAGGGCTTTCTTATAAGAATGATATGAGAGGAATTTATTTTCTTCATAGTTCTGCTAGAAAATAAGAGGACTCTAGTTGTTTTTGTTGAAATGTAATTCTGTATCTATTTTTTAGAAATAGAATGTATTTCACTTTTGATTATAGCACGTATGTTCGAAAAGTGGAGCTTTTTCATCTTTATTGTGCATAAATTTGAGCATTTTTTGTTCAGACGTGCGTCCTTATTAGTGAAATGGTAAAATAATAGACTATGAGAACGTAAATGATTTGTGAAATTAATGTTGACTTTAAATGAAATTGATTGAACTAGGAGGTGCCATCATTGAAGAACAGTGAAATACTTGTAGGGCTAGATATTGGAACGGCCCAAATCAAAGTAATTGTCGGAGAAGTATTTGATGACTCGCTTAATATTATCGGTGTCGGCACTGCCGCATCAAATGGTATGCGCAAGGGAGCCATCGTTGATATAGATCAAACGGTACATTCAATTCGCAGTGCAGTAGAGCAAGCGGAGCGTATGGTAGGGATGCACATAGAAAGTGTTGTTGTAGGAATTAACGGCAACCATATTCAACTGCTTCCATGCCACGGTGTAGTAGCGGTACAGAGTGAGAACAGAGAAATTGGCGATGATGATGTAACGCGTGTAATTGAAGGAGCCAGAGTTATTTCTGTCCCACCTGAACGTGAGATTATTGATGTTATTCCAAAGCAGTTTATTGTGGACCAGCAGGATGAGATTACAGATCCTCGTGGGATTACAGGTGTGCGTTTAGAAATGGAAGGCACAATTATTACATGTCCTAGAACCATTTTACATAATATCTTGAAATGTGTTGAACGGGCAGGATTGCAAGTGTCAGATATATGTCTGCAACCCCTTGCTGCTGGTACAGTGGCTCTTTCAAGAGACGAACGAGAACTCGGTGTCGGACTGATTGATATCGGAGGCGGGTGTACGACTGTATCTGTCTTTGAGAATGGACACATTGCGATGACGAGTGTAATTCCACTCGGTGGTAATACCATTACAAAGGATTTGTCCATTGGTTTAAAGACGTCTACTGAAGAAGCGGAAGAAATTAAGTTGAATTATGGACATGCGTTTTACGATTCAGCTCTTGAAGAGGAATCGTTTGAAGTAAAATTGATTGGCAGTAATGAAACTGAAACGTGCAATCAACTAGAGTTGTCTGATATGATTGAAGCTAGAATGGAAGAGATCTTCCTTTTGGCAGAAAGTGAAATTAGAAAATCAGGCAAACAATCGCTTTCTGGAGGCCTGGTACTAACAGGTGGAACAATGAAAATGCCTGGAGTTCTCCAGCTTGCACAGGACATATTTAAAACGAATGTAAGAGTTGCGATACCTGATTATATTGGCGTTCGTGAACCACAATTTGCAGCAAGTATAGGAATCTTGCAATTTGCTTATCATAATGCAAAAATTCAAGGGAAGGACTTGAATCCTTCTCTTGGCGGCGAACAAGCCGAACAGGAGCCGCAGCCAACTCGATCAAAAAAGCAGCAGAAGACAACTGCCGAAACAAAACCGGCTAAGAAAAAGGAATCCAAATTTGCAAGCATGTTCAAGTACTTTTTTGATTGATTGCAAGAGCAAATAAAGGACCTGCCGTTTCGCAATGTGATTTTGCATATTAGGAGGAACAAATATGTTAGAGTTTGATACAAATATGGACCAACTTGCTACGATTAAAGTTATTGGTGTAGGTGGTGGTGGTAATAACGCCGTCAACCGCATGATTGAACACGGTGTGGAAGGTGTAGAATTTATCGCAGTTAATACAGATTCTCAAGCCTTGAATCTATCAATGGCTGAAGTGAAGCTTCAAATTGGAGGCAAGCTGACACGAGGACTTGGAGCGGGTGCGAACCCAGAAGTCGGTAAAAAGGCAGCTGAAGAAAGTAAAGAACAGCTCGAAGAAGTATTGCAAGGTGCAGATATGATTTTTGTTACAGCGGGTATGGGTGGCGGAACAGGAACTGGTGCTGCACCGATTATAGCTCAGATTGCAAAAGATCTTGGTGCACTTACAGTTGGTGTTGTTACAAGACCGTTCTCCTTTGAAGGAAGAAGACGTGCTACAGCGGCAATTGGAGGAATTGAAGCACTAAAGAGTGCCGTCGATACTTTAATTGTCATTCCGAATGATCGCTTACTAGAAATCGTTGATAAGAATACACCGATGCTCGAAGCTTTCCGAGAAGCGGATAATGTTCTCAGACAGGGTGTTCAAGGTATTTCCGACTTGATTGCAAAACCAGGGTTGATTAATGTAGACTTCGCCGATGTTAAGACAATCATGTTTGACAAGGGGTCTGCATTAATGGGAATTGGTGTCGCAACAGGAGAAAACAGAGCGACAGAAGCAGCTAAAAAGGCAATTTCATCGCCGCTTCTTGAAACTTCAATTGATGGGGCTCATGGTATTCTAATGAACATTACAGGTGGAACGAACTTAAGTCTATACGAAGTTCAGGAAGCTGCCGATCTTGTTACTTCAGCAGCAGATAATGAAGTTAACGTGATCTTTGGTTCTGTTATCAACGAGAACTTAAAAGACGAGATTGTTGTTACAGTAATTGCTACTGGATTTGATGAAACAATCCAGCAGCCAAATCCAGTTATAAAGCAGCGACCGACCATTAACCATCAGCAGCAACAGCAACAGCCGCCGATTCGTACAATGGACGAACAGCCAAGAGAAACTGTGCACCAGCAACAGCAACCGATGCATAATAATAACCCGCGTACAGCGCCTAAGGAAGATGATATGCTAGATATCCCTACGTTCCTTAGAAACCGTAATAGAAGAAGATAATTTTAATTAAAAGCACATCCGATTTCAAATCGGATGTGCTTTTTTGTTTTCATAAGCCTCGACATTTACGGAGTAAAGTAGTTGAAATTAGCCCTTGCTCGCTACAAGAATTGACAGACTTTGCTTTAGGGCTTGGCTATACTTTATTTGTACATCGAAATCGACTGCGTAGTTGGACAATGCAAGACGGAAAGGAAGGGTTGCCTTTGAGCATTTATCTAGATGCAGTCTGGACTTTAAACCTTTTACTTGATTGGATGCTTCTCGTATTAGCGAAAACGTTGTCAAAAGACTCCACACATCATGTGAGAATTTTTCTAGGGGCAATTGTTGCTTCGCTGATAGTCCCAATTACAATTCTTTATCCGTTCTCATTTTTAACAACTGTACCTGGCAAGCTCTTGTATTCCATATTGATAATTATATGTACATTTAAATTCCTATCGATCAGAAGGACAACCAAGCAACTACTATTATTTTACTTCCTAACATTTGCTGTAGGAGGAGGTTTGACGGGTCTTCATTTTATGCTAAATCAGCCTTTTGCCATGCATTCAGGAGGAGTCATGACGATGAATAGCGGTTATGGTGATCCAGTTAGTTGGCTTTTTATTCTAATCGGTTTTCCTATTGTTTGGCTATTTTCTAAGAAAAGACTTGATCAGCATGGTGAGGAAAAACTCCGCTATGATCAGATTCATGCTGTTCGCATTCAAATTCATGGAAAAGACGTAACAGTTTCTGGTTTCATCGACAGCGGGAATCAACTCGTCTGTCCAATGACGAAACTACCAGTAGCAATTGGAGATGCACCATTTATGAGCAATTGGCTTAAAGACGAGGAAATGCTTGAATTCAAGGCCGCTTGCGATGCAATTGATCCTACCAGAATACCGGAGGCGTGGACAGACATAACGAGAATGGTGCCGTATCAGGGAGTTGATGGCAAGGCGGCTTTCATGTGTGCGTTAAAGCCAGATTTTATAGAAATTATGTACGAAGGAAATTTGATTCGTACGGATAAGGTGCTAATTGGCATGCAATTTGGAAATATGACAGTAGACCAAAGCTATCAATGCCTTCTGCATCCGCATTTAATTAAACAAGCACTTATGTATACCGCTTAGCAAAATAAAGTAATAAAAAGGAGAGACATACTTGGTGAAAGTCTGGAAAATGCGTTTTCAAATTTGGCTTCAAAAAATATTGGCGAAATTGGGATTCAAGCCAAAAGAGATTTACTATATCGGTGGAAGAGAAGCATTACCAGCTCCTTTAGATAAAGAAGAAGAGCAAGAAGTTCTTGCAAGACTAACAGCGGGGGATGAAACAGCGCGCTCTATTCTAATTGAACGCAATTTGCGTCTTGTTGTCTATATTGCAAGGAAATTCGAAAATACAGGAATCAATATAGAAGACTTAATTAGCATTGGTACAATCGGACTGATTAAGGCTGTTAATACATTCAAACCAGATAAGAAAATTAAGCTCGCGACCTATGCTTCAAGGTGTATTGAAAATGAGATTCTTATGTACTTGCGCCGGAATAATAAACTGCGCTCAGAAATATCTTTTGATGAGCCTTTGAATGTAGATTGGGATGGAAATGAACTACTTTTATCAGACGTGCTTGGAACAGAAAATGATATTATTACGAAGGATCTTGAATCAAGTGTAGATAAAGATCTGCTGAAAGATGCTCTATCTCAGCTGACAGATAGGGAAAAGCAAATCATGGAGCTGCGCTTTGGACTGGCTGGTGAAGAAGAAAAAACACAAAAAGATGTTGCTGATATGCTTGGAATATCACAATCTTATATATCACGCCTTGAAAAGAAAATTATTAAAAGACTGCAGAAGGAATTTAATAAGATGGTATGAGTTTTGTTACGATAATGTTAATTATACTATTTAGGTAATTGCATAAAACCATTTCCTCCCGGAGATACTGTCCTTGAACAGCATCACCAACTGGGAGGAAAAAGCATTATGATGAGACACAAGGTCGAGATATGTGGTGTTGACACATCGAAACTGCCTGTTTTGAAAAATGAAGAGATGAAGAAGTTGTTTGTTGAACTTCAGTCCGGCAAGCTATCAGCACGAGAGACGCTTGTGAATGGGAATCTTAGACTCGTGTTAAGTGTAATAAAGCGATTTAATAATCGAGGCGAATATGTGGACGACCTATTCCAAGTAGGGTGTATCGGTCTTATGAAATCAATAGACAACTTTGACCTGAAACACAATGTTCGTTTTTCGACATATGCAGTACCAATGATTATCGGTGAAATCCGAAGATACTTAAGAGATAACAACCCAATTCGTGTATCAAGATCATTGCGTGATATTGCATACAAAGCTTTGCAAGTAAGGGAAGAACTGATCAACCGTACATCAAAGGAACCATCTGCTATGGAAATTGCAAAGGAAATGGGTATTCCTCATTCGGAAATTGTCTTTGCGTTGGATGCAATTCAAGATCCAGTTTCCTTGTTTGAACCAATTTACAGTGATGGTGGAGATCCGATCTTCGTCATGGATCAAATTAGTGATGATAAGAATGATGAACATACATGGGATGACTTTTTGTCTTTGAAAGAAGGCATGAGACAGCTAAATGACCGTGAGAAATTAATTTTAAATAAACGATTTTTCCAAGGCAAAACGCAAATGGAAGTTGCTGAAGAGATAGGTATCTCCCAAGCACAAGTGTCGCGGCTTGAAAAGGCAGCAATACAGCAAATGAATAAAGAAATGTTTGAGTAATATGAGGTCTGGCACATAAATGCCAGGCCTTTTTCTTGTTTTGGGCAGTAAATCAAATTATGTGCATATACATGTAGAAATAGATAGGGAGGAATTTTCATGATTATTACGTTATCAGAACTGCAAGCACTGGAGATTATTGCAGTTGAGGATGGCCGGAAACTTGGCCATGTACAAGATTTGGAAATCGATCCTTCAAACGGACGGATTATTGCACTTGTCCTTCTAGCCCAAACAGGAGGCGGACTTTTCAAAAAACATGATGAATTTCTAATTGGCTGGGAACAGATTATGACAATCGGTTCCGATGTCATTCTCGCAAAGACAACAGAGTAAATGCTGATTATGGAGTGAATAAACTTATGGTCCAAGTCATTTCAATATGTTCTGAATGGAGTATTTCTTCCTAAAATGATAAAATAGAAGGAAGATACCAGGAGGCGGATATAGATGACAGAGCCATTCTTGCAATCAGATGCAGATGGGGCAATACTTGTTATAGATTCTTGGCAAAAGCAAATACCAGGGCTTGTTGCTGGGTTTACTACTAGGATTGGCGGGGTAAGTGAACCGCCATTTAGCAGTTTTAACTTTGGCCTGCATACGAAGGATCGAGATAAAGATGTAATTAGAAACAGGGAAATTCTTTCGGAAAAGTTGGACTTCCCGTTGAATAAATGGATACTGGGAGAACAGGTTCATGGTGATAAAATTGCTTTTGTTTCATTAGAGGATAGAGGAAAAGGAACACGAACACTCGATTCAGCTATTTCTGGAGTTGATGGGTTGATAACCAAAGAAGAAGGCGTATTATGTGCAGCATTCTTCGCGGATTGCGTTCCTTTATTTTTCCTTGACGTAAAGAGGCGAATTGCAGGTATTGCTCATGCGGGATGGAAAGGCACTGTTGCCGGCATGGCAGAGCAGATGATCAAGGCTTTTATTGATGCAGGTTCCGATATTAAAGATTTAAGTGCAGTAATAGGCCCTTGCATCTCTGGAGCTAATTATGAAGTGAATCATACCGTAATGGAACATATTGATGATGAGTTGAAGGAGCTTGTCTCTACCCCACTAGGTAATGATAAGTATCAACTTGATCTTCGTAAAATGAATGAATTGCTTCTAATGCGATCAGGTTTGAGAGAAGATCAGATTGATGTGACAGCGAGATGTACCTACATGGATGAAGAAGAATTATTCTCTTTCCGTAGAGATAATGGCAATACAGGCAGAATGCTCGGTTATATTGGATTTAGAGCATAAATAATATAATTGGAAAGGGTTATGGCCAAAATGATAAAATTGGATGTTGCAAGTAATTTACATGAGATACAGCAGGATATTCGAGAGTCATGCGAGAAAATGAATCGTAATCCAGAAGAGGTAAAGCTTATTGCTGTGACGAAATATGTTACAATAGAACGAGCCCAAGAAGCTGTGGAAAATGGTGTTACTGACCTTGGCGAAAACCGTCCTGAAGGGCTTCTTGAGAAACACCAAGAAATTGGTAATAAGGCAACTTGGCATTTCATAGGATCGCTTCAGTCACGCAAAGTAAAAGATATTATCGATAATGTTGATTATATTCATTCACTGGATAGATTGTCCTTAGCAAAAGAAATCAATAAGCGTGCGAATCGTGTTATTGATTGTTTCATTCAAGTTAATACTAGCGGTGAAGAATCTAAACATGGTCTTGAGCCTGAAGAGGTTAAAGAATTTATTGAAAAGCTGCACGACTATCCCAATATTCGTGTCACTGGTTTGATGACAATGGCGCCATTTATTGAGGATGAATCAGCGTTAAGATTGTATTTCAGCAAATTGCGAAAGCTAAGAGAAGAAATCCAACAGATGCAATTAGAATATGCACCATGCCAATACTTGTCCATGGGCATGAGCAATGATTACAAGATTGCCATTGAAGAAGGAGCCACACATATCCGTATCGGCACAAAGCTAGTCGGTTCGGAACTAAAGAGGTGACGAAATGAGCATCAAAAATAAAATCAAGTCTTTTTTTACAATGGATGATGAATACGAATATATTGAGGAAGAAGTTCAAGAAGAGCCTGAGAACCAATTTCTTTCTGCTGCAAAGCAGGAAAAAACTGATAAGGTAGTTAGTTTGAAGGCACTTCAGCAATCACATGCAAAGCTTGTTATCTGTGAACCGAGATCATTCAATGAAGCACAAGATATTGCCGACAACCTGATCAATCGCAGAGCGGTCGTCATCAACTTCCAGATGCTTGACGCAGAGCGTGCCAAAAGTTTGTTCGATTTTCTAAGTGGTACAGTTTATGCATTAAATGGCAATATTCAAAAATTAGGTGCAAAGACATTTCTTTGCACGCCTGATAATATGGATGTAACGGGCAACGTTTCAGAAATATTTGCCGATGATGAGCAATTAAGATAAAGAGAGGTACCTGCAATGGCATTGCTATTCAATATACTGAGCATAGCACTTAATATTTACAGTTTTGCGATTATTATTTATATCTTTATGTCTTGGTTCCCCGGAGCGCGTGAATCTTCTTTTGGTTCACTGCTTGCACGTATTTGTGAGCCGTATTTAGAGCAATTCCGAAAGATTATTCCGCCACTTGGCATGATGGACTTTTCACCACTTGTAGCGCTGATCGTATTGAATTTTGCAAAAAGTGGTTTGGTTCAACTGTATCTCATGTTTTAGGGGTTAAGATATGAGCATATATCAGCATTTTAGAAAAGAAGAACATCCATTTATTGATCAGGTTCTATCATGGATTAGTCAAGTTGAGCTAGTATATGAGCGGAAGCTGTCTGATTTCTTAGATCCGCGAGAGCAAGATATTATCCGTTCTCTTGTGGGGACTTCAAATGATACGGTTAGGCTAGCTTTTGATGGTGCTCATGACCATGCAGAACGTAAAAGAGTGATACTTGCACCATTTTACGAAGAGCCTGTTGCAGAAGACTTTGAAATCGTGCTTTTACAGGCAAAATATCCGCAAAAATTCGTTCAGCTCGAACATCGTGATTGTCTTGGTGCTTTCATGTCGCTGGGCATTGACCGCAAGAAGCTAGGTGATATGATTGTTGAAGAAGGTATCATTCAATTTGCTGTAGCAAGAGAAATTGCGGCTTATGTCCAGATGAATCTAACATCGGTCAAACATGCAAAAATCAACTTGGAAGAGATTTCAAGAGACCAGTTCCGTTTGAAATCGGAGAATTGGACGGAGTCTGATAAAACAGTTTCCTCTCTCCGTCTTGATACAGTTCTTAGTGAGGTCTATAATCTATCGCGTAAAGTTGCACAGGAAGCTGTTTCTAAGGGAATTGTCAAAGTGAATTACCAGCTTGTAGAAGATTCTAAGTTAACGATGCAAGAAGGCGATTTAATTTCACTTAGAGGCAAAGGACGAAGTAAACTTGTTGCCATAAAAGGTCAGACGAAAAAGGACAAGATTCGTATCACGGCAGCTAAACTTGTCCAGTCATGAAGAGCTCTATGTCCTTGTTTGACGAATTGTAACGAAAAAGATAATGAAATAGCGAACGAGATGCGCTATAATTTACTGCAGAGGAGGTGGCTTTCATGCCATTAACACCGCTGGATATTCATAACAAGGAATTTTCAAGGCGCTTTAAGGGTTATGATGAAGATGAAGTCAACGAATTTCTTGACCGGATCATCAAAGACTATGAGTCTATACTCCGTGAACGCAATGAATTACAAGAAGAAGCACGAGAATTGCAGGAACGTCTTGGACACTTTACAAATATTGAAGAGACGTTGAATAAATCTATCCTTCTTGCTCAAGAAACGGCAGAGGATGTCAAAAGCAATGCGCAGAAAGAAGCGAAACTGATTATCAAGGAAGCGGAGAAGAACGCTGATCGAATTGTTAATGAATCGCTTACACGATCGCGCCAACTAGCGATTGACACAGAAGAAATGAAGAAGCAGGCAAAAGTTTTCCGTACGCGTCTCAAGATGCTCGTTGAAGCACAACTTGAAATGATTCAGACAAATGATTGGGACTACTTTCTGTCAGATCAAGAAGAAGCAGAGGAAGAATAATCAGATCTTGCTTGACGCAGTGAGACAAATTACATATAATCTTTAGAAACAATCGAACAGGTTATGTATGCTGACTGGTGACAGTTAGGCAGAATTAAATAAACAGAACAAACGATGATAGAGACAGTACGAAGAAGTCAGCCGCCAAAGCGAGTCGGGAATGGTGCAAGCCCGGTACGGCCTTTTTTCGGAATATCACTCTGGAGTATTCATTCGAACGGGTTTCCCCAGTAGGATTGAACGGTACATTCCCGTTATGAATGCATATTAAAATGACATAAGTCTTGTTTTTTAATAAGGGTGGTATGCGAGTCTTCTCGTCCCTTTGGGGATGCGGGGACTTTTTTATAATTTGATATACAATCAGGAGGATGAACAGAGATGGACTACAAAGACACACTCCTTATGCCGCAAACTGATTTTCCAATGCGGGGTAATTTGCCTAATAAAGAACCAAAAAGACAAGTTGCATGGGAAGAAAGCAACTTATACGAAAAGGTACAGGATAGAACAAAAGGGCGTCCGCTTTTCATTTTGCATGATGGGCCTCCATATGCGAACGGTGATATCCATATCGGTCACGCACTAAACAAAATCCTTAAAGACTTTATTACTCGTTATAAGTCAATGTCAGGCTTCCATGCTCCTTATGTACCAGGTTGGGATACACATGGTTTGCCGATTGAAACGGCACTTGCCAAGAAAAAGGTTGATCGTAAAAAACTGAGTATTGCGGAATTCAGGCAAAAATGTGCTGACTATGCACTTGCTCAAGTTGATGGACAACGCACTCAATTCAAGCAGCTTGGTGTTCTTGGTGATTGGGATAATCCTTATATTACACTTACGAAAGAGTATGAATCAGCTCAAATCCGCGTATTCGGTGAGATGGCAAAGAAAGGCTATATTTATAAAGGGCTGAAGCCAGTATACTGGTCTCCGTCTTCTGAATCAGCGCTTGCTGAAGCAGAAATTGAATACCATGACAAGAAGTCTCCTTCCATCTATGTTACTTTGGAAGTTACTGATGGAAAAGATTTGCTTGACGGTGGTGAGAAATTCATCATTTGGACAACAACGCCATGGACGATGCCTGCGAATCTTGGTATTAGCATTCATCCAAACCTGTCTTACTCTGTTGTTGCTGTTGGCGATGAGAAGTATGTTGTTGCAAAGGATTTGCTTGAAGCAGTTGCTGATGAACTGGATTGGTCTGATTATAAAACAATCAAGACATTTAAAGGTGAAGAAGCAGACTGTGTTGTCGCAAAACATCCTTTCTATGATCGTGATTCTCTTGTAATGCTTGGAGAACATGTAACAATTGAAGCTGGTACAGGATGTGTTCATACAGCACCTGGACACGGTGAAGATGACTTCTATGTTTCTAAAAAATATGGCATTGATGCACTATGCCCTGTAGATGATAAAGGTTACTTCACGGATGAAGCACCAGGCTTTGAAGGCATGTACTACGATTCGGCTAACAAAGTTATTACAGAAAAGCTTGAAGAAGTTGGGGCATTGTTGAAGCTTAAATTCATCACGCACTCGTATCCGCATGACTGGAGAACGAAAAAACCAACAATCTTCCGTGCGACAGCCCAGTGGTTTGCATCAATTAAAGATTTCCGTCTTGATATTCTTTCTGAAATCAAGAAGGTAAATTGGTATCCTCATTGGGGAGAGACACGTCTATATAATATGGTTCGTGACCGTGAAGACTGGTGTATCTCGCGTCAGCGTACATGGGGTGTTCCAATTCCAGTATTCTACGGTGAAGATGGTACGCCTATCATTACAGACGAAACAATTACTCATGTTTCACATCTATTTAAGGAACATGGCTCTAATATCTGGTTCGAATGGGATGCGAAAGATCTTCTTCCAGAAGGCTTTGAATCTGAACATAGTCCTAATGGCAGCTTCACAAAAGAGAAGGACATTATGGACGTATGGTTCGATTCAGGATCGTCTCATGAAGCTGTATTGTATGAAAGAGATAATCTGCGTCGTCCGGCTGATCTTTATCTTGAAGGTAGTGACCAATATCGCGGTTGGTTCAACTCTTCTTTGTCAACGGCTGTAGCAATTACAGGAGAGTCTCCGTACAAAACTGTACTTAGTCATGGCTTTGTATTAGATGGTGATGGACGTAAGATGAGTAAATCACTCGGTAACGTAATTCTTCCATCAAAAGTACAGAAGCAACTTGGTTCTGATATTCTGCGTCTATGGGTATCTTCAGTAGATTACCAGTCAGACGTTCGTATCTCAGATGATATTCTGAAGCAGGTATCTGAATCCTACAGAAAAATCCGTAACACATTCCGCTTCATGCTCGGCAACTTGTTTGATTATGATCCAGCTGTTCATAAAGTGTCTGACGAAAATCTTGAAGAAGTTGATCGCTTCATGCTTCATCGTTTACAGGATTTGACGAAGGAAGTACATGAGAGTTATGAATCATTCGACTTCTCGAATGTATTCCAAGCTATTCACAATTTCTGTTCAGTTGAGCTTAGTTCGTTCTATCTTGATTTTGCGAAAGATATTCTTTATATCGAAGCAGCAGACGATATCCGTCGTCGCAGTATCCAAACGAGCTACTATGAAATCGTAACAAGCTTGCTTAAATTGCTTACGCCAATCATTCCACATACGACTGAAGAGGTTTGGGAATACGTTCCAGGCAAGGATGCTGAAAGCATTATGCTTACTGATATGCCGGAAGCTCGCTCACTTCATAATGTAGATGTTGCGAAATGGGCACTGTTCATGAAAGTGCGTGACGATGTTTTGAAGGCATTAGAGGAAGCGCGTAATGAGAAAGTCATTGGTAAATCACTTGAAGCAAAAATTATCATTGTACCAAAAGATGATGAAGTGAAAGATGTCTTAATTCAAACACCGCATTTGAATCAGCTTTGCATCGTTTCCGAAGCGATTATTGCTGAAAAAGAACCAAAAGCTAAAGTATACCGTTATGTAAATGTTGCGGTTGAAAAACACGAAGGCGAACGTTGTGAACGTTGCTGGGTCGTTTCCGACACGATTGGAAAACATCCGGAACATCCGGAATTATGTGATCGTTGTGCAACAATTGTAGAAGAGCATTACGAAGGTTAATTCAATCATCCCTCCTGTTATAAAATAGGAGGGATGATTTTTTGGATGGATAAATGGGATCAATGTGCTAAAATATAAAAGCAGATCACCTTTGGAGATACTAAAAATAGTCTAAAGGGAATTTTGAAGCGGAGGAAGTCATGTACATATATTATATAATTGCAATTTTAGTCGTTGCACTTGATCAATGGACGAAATGGCTCGTTGTTAAAAATATGGATTTGTATCAGTCGATTCCTGTTATTGACGGTTTCTTCAACCTTACTTCCCATCGTAACAGAGGGGCTGCTTGGGGTATCCTAGAAGGGAAAATGATTTTTTTCTACATTATTACTTTAATTGTAGCAGCAGGAATTATCTATTATATGCAAAAACACGGCAAAGAAAGCCGTATGCTTGCTGTATCGCTAGCGTTTATTCTAGGTGGAGCGATAGGGAACTTCATTGACCGCCTTGTACGAAAAGAGGTCGTTGACTTTTTTGATTTCAATATTTTTGGCTACAATTATCCGATCTTTAATATCGCGGATTCCGCGCTCGTTATCGGAATCATCATGTTCCTGATTGTCTCCTTCATTCAGGAGAAACAGAAAGGGAAGGCATCCAAATGAACAAACAGACACATATTGTAAATGCTGATCAGATTAAGACACGAATTGATAAAGTACTTGCTACTTTAAATCCTGAGCAGTCACGTTCTCAACTGCAGAGCTGGATTGCAGAAGGGCATGTTACTGTAAATGGTGATCCAGTTAAAACGAATTATAAATGCCAAGAAGGCGATGAGCTAGCATGGAGTGAGCCTGAAGCTGTACCACTTGAATTTGAGAAAGAGAACATTCCACTTGATATTGTTTATGAAGATTCTGATGTGCTAGTTGTTAATAAAGCGCGTGGCATGGTCGTTCATCCATCTGCAGGTCATAGGTCCGGGACTCTTGTAAATGCGTTACTATACCATTGCAATGATTTATCTGGTATCAATGGTGTAGAGCGTCCAGGTATTGTTCATAGAATTGATAAGGACACAAGCGGTCTGCTCGTTGTTGCTAAAAATGATAAGGCCCACGCAAGTCTTGCTGAGCAGTTATCTGAAAAGACAATTGAAAGAAAATATGAAGCGATTGTCCATGGTGTAATCGAACACGAAACAGGGTTGGTTGATGCACCAATTGCAAGAGATCCAAAAGATCGTCAGCGAATGGGTATTGTTTCAGGTGGTAAGCCTGCTGTTACCCATTTCCATGTGCTCGAACGCTTTTTGAATTTCACACATGTAGAATGTCGATTGGAAACAGGAAGAACGCACCAAATCCGCGTTCATATGAGGTATATTGGACATCCATTAGTTGGAGATCCAAAATATGGCCCACGCAAAACACTGCAAATAGGTGGACAAGCACTTCATGCAAAAGAGCTTGGTTTCATTCACCCTGAAACTGAAGAGTATATGCATTTCTCTGTACCAGCGCCAGATTATTTCCAAGAATTGCTGACAACACTCGACAAAATGTCTTGACATCAAGACTTAGATTTGGAATAATAAAAGTAACTTATATAAGTCCTTTAAAATAGTCCAGAGAGGCTTAAAAGGAAGCGGTTTGCACACATACTTGATATAAGATGTGCTGCGTATATTGACGCCCTTTTTTCCTCTTGGAGAAAAGGGCGTCTTTCTATTTTGTACCTTTTAAATCGCGAAAGGAGCCTATTAATGCACAAAAAAACGACAGTATTAGACACGGCGGCAATTGGTAGAGCTTTGACTCGGATTGCTCATGAAATACTAGAGCGAAACAAAGGCGGAGAAAATCTGCTGCTTGCAGGTATAAAAACACGTGGCATGCCACTTGCAAAAAGATTGCAGGAGCGTATATACAAAATAGAAAATATAAAAATACCTATTAGTGAAATTGATATTACAATGTACCGAGATGACCTGCAACACGCAGAACCGGATGGCAGCCCGAAGTTAAAAGGTTCTAATATTGATGTTGACCTTCAAGGGCGTACAGTTATTCTGATTGACGATGTACTTTATACTGGAAGAACTGTACGAGCTGCAATGGATGCAGTTATGGATATTGGCAGACCTTCACAAATACAGCTTGCGGTACTAGTTGATAGAGGGCATCGTGAACTGCCGATCCGCGCAGACTATGTAGGTAAGAACATACCGACATCACTCGATGAAGTCGTGGTAGTTAAGCTGCAGGAATCGGATGAATTGGACGAAGTAAGCATTTACGATAATAAATAAATCAGGCCTTTAATGAAATCCAGAGAGATTTGAAAGGTTGCAACGGCATATGCGCATGGAAACCCTTGCGCAATCCGCCTCCTTGCAGCCATATGCAAGGAGGCTTTTGCTTTGTAATAAAAGATATCTTGCTGCCTGAAATCAAGAGACACCCAAGGAGGACATATGGAACATTTTATTTCTGCAAGCCAGTTGAGTGCGAGCAAAATACATGAATTACTGCAAACAGCAGAACAACATAGAGAAAAAGACGTGCATATCAATAAGAAGATTTTTGCTGCGAATCTCTTTTTTGAGCCAAGCACACGAACATTAATGAGTTTTATTGTTGCGCAACGCAAATTGGGTATTGAAGTGCTGGATTTCAATCCGCAGAGTTCAAGTGTCCAAAAAGGTGAATCGCTCTATGATACAGCAAAGACATTCGAATCACTTGGTGCGGATCTTCTTATAATCAGGCATTCTTCTGATCATTGGGTGGAAGAATTCAATTCAAGCATATCTGTGCCGATTATTAATGCAGGAGCGGGTACTCTTGATCATCCAACACAGTGCATGATAGACCTTGATACAATTTATCAGGAATTCAGAACGTTTGAGGGATTGAACGTTGTCATTGTTGGTGATATCAGACATAGTCGTGTTGCACATTCAGATGCTACGGCATTACAAAAGCTTGGAGCAAATGTCTATTTAAGCGCAGCCCCAGGATTTGAGGATCCAACTTTGGACTTGCCTTATGTTTCAATTGATGAAGCGGTAGAGATGTGTGATGTACTCATGCTGCTACGTATTCAACATGAGCGGCATAATGAATATACAGATCCAATGCTCAATTATCACCATTGCTACGGATTGACAACAGAACGAGAAAAACGTATGAAGAAAGAAGCAATTATTATGCATCCAGGCCCTGTTAATCGAAATGTAGAAATTGCGTCTTCACTTGTTGAATGTGAAAGGTCAAGGATTTTCAAGCAAATGGCAAATGGCGTACACGTTAGATCAGCAATTATGGTAACCTTATTACAAGACTGGGGGATTATAAATGAAAACTCTATTGTATAATGCAAAACGCCTCGTAACAGGTGATAAATTCGAAGCGGTTAATATTCTAATTGAAGATGATAAAATTAAGCAAATTGCAGCAAAAATTGATACAGATGCGGATCAGAGTATCGACTGTGAAGGTCACTTGATTCTTCCTGGCCTAATTGATGTACATATTCATTTGCGCGAGCCAGGTGGCGAGCATAAGGAAACAATTAAAACTGGTACTCAATCAGCGGCGCGTGGTGGTTTTACTACAATCTGCTCGATGCCTAACACAAATCCGGTTCCAGATACAGTTGAAAACTTGCAAAATGTGAATCGTCGTATTGAAGAAACAGCTGAAATTCGTGTGCTTCCATATGCGTCTATCACAAGAGAACTTCAAGGTGGCGGTGAATTGACTGATATCGCTGCACTTGCTGCAAATGGTGCATTCGCCTATACAGATGATGGTGTTGGTATTCAAACAGCAGACCATATGCTCCGTGCAATGAAACTTGCTTCAAAGCAAAATAAGGCAATTGTTGCACACTGTGAAGACAATTCAATCGTTTATGGTGGTGTTGTTCATGATGGTGAAGTAGCAGAACGTCTTGAACTTCCAGGGTTGCCTGCGCTTAGTGAATCTGTTCAAATTGCTCGTGATGTACTGCTTGCCGAAGCTGCAGACTGCCATTATCATGTGTGTCATATTAGTACAAAGGAATCTGTTCGTGCTGTTCGAGATGCGAAACGTGCTGGCATTCGAGTTACAGCAGAAGTAACACCACACCATTTGCTACTATCTGAATCTGATGTAGTAGATCGTGACGATACGAACTTTAAAATGAATCCTCCACTTAGAAGTAAAGAAGACCATCAGGCATTGCTAGATGGACTTTATGACGGAACGATTGATTTCATTGCAACAGACCATGCTCCACACGCAGAAGATGAAAAAGCAAAAGGTTTTGTTAAATCGCCATTCGGCATCGTTGGTCTTGAAACAGCCTTCCCGCTTCTTTATACGTACTTTGTCCAAGAAGGTAAATGTACACTTGAACAGCTTGTTGAATGGATGACGAATAAACCTGCTGAAGTATTCCAGCTACCTTATGGTAAAATGGAAGAAGGCGCGACAGCGGATCTTGTTCTTATGGACTTGGATAATGAGTACACAATCGATAAAAACGAATTCAAATCAAAAGGCCGCAACACTCCTTTCCACGGCTGGAAAGTAAAAGGCCGCCCAGTACTAACTATTTTTGAAGGCGATGTTGTCTACGATTTGAAAAAAGAAGGAAAATAATCAAGGGACATGCCCTGTAGCCGGAATTGAACGAATACAACCTTGAGGTGCTAATCAATGATTAAAAAAGAAATCATGCAAATTGTTTCATCTAATAGAATTGCATTGGATACATTTGAGATGGTCCTGAAAAATGCCTATATAAGCTCAACAGCTCAGCCTGGTCAGTTCCTCCATATCAGTCTGCCAGGTCATACGCTTAGACGACCAATTTCCATTGCAAATGTCGACCGCCAAGCGGAAACGGTAACCGCTATTTTCAAAATCCTTGGCGAAGGTACGAAGAATCTCTCCTACTGCAAAGCAGGAGAAACACTTGATGTACTAGGTCCAGGAGGAAACGGTTTTAATCTCGAAAATGAACCCGGCTCGCGTATTGTATTAATTGGTGGAGGCATTGGTGTACCACCACTTTACTATCTTGGGAAACAACTAGCAGAAAAGGGCATGGAAATTGTCTCTGTACTCGGTTTCCAAAACAAAGAAAGTGTTTTCTATGAGGAGCGCTTCAAGGAGTTTGGTGAAGTTCATATTGCAACAGATAATGGATCGTACGGTACGAAAGGCTTTGTTACAGATGTTGTAACGAACGTTGGACCAATCGATCGCTATTATACTGTTGGGCCGATTCCAATGCTTAGAGCAGTAACACAAAAGCTTGCTGGTGTGCAAGGCTACATTTCTCTAGAAGAGCGCATGGGTTGTGGCATTGGTGCATGTTTTGCATGTGTTATTCCACTAAAAGGTGAAGAGCATGGTTATAAGAAGATCTGCTCAGATGGTCCTGTATTCCACGCTAATGAGGTGGCATTATGATAGATCTTTCCGTAAAACTACCAGGTCTTGATATGAAAAACCCAATCATGCCAGCATCCGGCTGTTTTGGTTTCGGGCGTGAATATAGCGGCTTTTATGATCTATCCAAACTTGGTGGGGTCACAATGAAAGCTGCGACATTGAATGCGCGCTACGGAAATCCGACTCCGCGAGTTGCCGAAACTGCATCGGGAATGCTGAATGCAATCGGTTTGCAAAATCCAGGTGTAGATAAAATTATTGCGAATGAAGTACCATTCCTCGCTCAATTTGATACAGCAATTATGGCCAACATTGCAGGAAGTACGGCAGAAGAGTATATTAAAGTTGCTGAAAGTTTTAATGAAACCGATGATGTACATGCACTTGAATTGAATATTTCTTGCCCAAATGTTAAAGAAGGCGGTATTCAGTTCGGTACGGACTGTGGGATGGCAGCTTCAATAACAGAGAAAGTGAAAAAAGCAAGTAAGCATCCTGTTTATGTAAAGCTCTCGCCTAACGTATCCAATATTGGGGAAATGGCAAAAGCTGTTGAATCAGCAGGTGCCGATGGGATTACAATGATCAATACTTTGACAGGCATGCAGATTCATTTGCCATCGAAAAGACCATTGATTGCGAATAAAACAGGTGGTTTATCAGGACCAGCAATCAAGCCAGTTGCTGTAAGAATGGTCTATGAAGTAAAACAGCAAGTGAACATTCCGATTATTGGAATGGGGGGTATTTCATCCGCTGAAGATGTACTGGAATTCTTGCTTGCAGGTGCAAGTGCTGTTGCTGTAGGAACAGCGAATTTTCAAAATCCTTTAATCTGTTCGGAAATCATCGATGATTTGCCGCGTGTACTTGAACAATACGGTTTCAGCAGCGTTCAAGAAACAATTGGAAAGGGGATCCAATAATGGACCATCATAATATGTATCTCGCGCTTGACCTTCCAAATTGGGAAGAGGCAGGGAGATTTTTGGACGATCATAAATTGCATGGTGTACCGGTCAAGGTCGGTATGGAAATGTTCTACCGAGAAGGTATTTCTGTCATTGAGAAACTGAAGGAGAACAATCATCCGATTTTCCTTGATTTGAAATTACATGACATTCCAACAACTGTCATGCGCGCAATGAAGAACCTTGCTAGGATGGATGTTGATATGGTCACAATTCATGCGCTTGGTGGCGGTGAAATGATTGCTGGTGCTAAAGAAGGACTCATTTCTGGTTCTAGATCAGGCAAAGAAACGAAGCTTGTTGCGGTAACATTGCTTACGTCTATGGATCAGACAGCATTGAATGAAGAAATCGGCATTCAAGGTGAAATGACAGAGCAAGTAATTCGCCTCGCGGGTGTTGCTAAAGAAAATGGTGCAGATGGAGTTGTCTGTTCTGTTCATGAGGCACAACAGGTAAAGGACGAATGTGGTGCGGGCTTCCTTACAGTAACTCCTGGTATCCGTCTAGTGAAATCACAACAGGACGACCAAAAACGTGTAGCAACACCTCGTTTCGCTAGAGAAAACGGATCAGATATTATCGTAATCGGCAGAAGCATTACCCAGGCTGAGAACCCTGTTCGGGCATATCAGCAAGCATTAGGAGGATGGCATGATGGCAAATAAGCAAGACATCGCAAAAGACCTGCTCGACATCAAGGCAGTACAAATCAAGACAGAAGGTTATTTTACATGGACTTCAGGACTTAAGTCGCCAATTTATTGTGACAATCGCCTGACGATGTCTTATCCTGCTGTACGCAAAAAAATTGCAAAAGCATTTGCTGAGAAAATCGCTGCACTAGACGTGCAACCAGACGTAATTGCTGGTTGTGCAACAGCAGGGATTCCCCATGCTGCTTGGCTTGCAGAAGAACTTGATTTGCCAATGGTTTACGTACGCAGTAAGCCAAAAGCCCACGGCAAAGGAAATCAGATTGAAGGTGCGATTGAAAAAGGTCAGAAAGCAATCGTCATTGAAGATCTTATTTCAACAGGTGGCTCGAGTATCGAATCGGCTAATGCTTTGCGCGATGCAGGTGTTGAGGTCATTCAAGTCATGGCTATCTTTACATATGGGCTTGAAAAGGCAAAAAATAATTTTGCAGAAGCGAATCTTTCATTCTCAACAATCTCTGGCTTTGATCAGCTAGTTGAACTATTAGAATCAGAAAAAGAGATTACAGCAGCTGATAAAGAAAAACTTCTTGATTGGCGCAACCACTTGTAAGAGCTGATATTTCAGCTCTTTTTTCTTATGTAGGCATCTGTCTATGTTTATTCTCTGATTAAACGTGGAACAATTCAGTTATCACAAGATGGAAGGGTGTTCTACATGGGAAAAGTTTTCTTTACTTCAAAAGCTACAGCAAAAAATGGCCGAGATGGCCATGTGAAGTCAGATGATGGGCTTATCGATTTCGATCTCGTCAATCCACTGAGTAAAAGAGATGTTAAGGGCTCAAATCCGGAGCAACTTTTTGCAGCTGCTTATTCTGCATGTTTTGACGGAGCGTTGAATAAAGTAGCATCCAAAAAAAGCATCACCATCGACTCTGAAACTACAGCAGAAATTAGTTTTATGGAAGATGATGAACATGGTGGTTTTAAAATTGGGGCTGATTTATACGTGGAAATTAAAGGTGTAAGCCCTGAGCAAGCCGAAGATCTTGTGGAAGCGGCACATCAGGTATGTCCTTATTCGAAAGCAACTAGAGGAAATATTGAAGTGAAATTGCATCCAATGGCAAAATAAGCTGGTAGAGGGCATTAAGCCCTCTCCAGCTTATTTTAATTTCCTGACAATGGTCTCGTCTGGTGTAACAAATAATGTCTTCTGCTGATCATACGTAACAAAACCTGGTTTGGCACCACTAGGTTTCTTAACATGACGTACTTTCGTATAGTCTACTGGGACAGAGGATGATTCTCGTGATTTACTGAAATAGGCAGCTAGTTGGGCTGCTTCAAGTAATGTTTCTTCACTCGGATCTTCAGACCGAATGATGACATGCGAGCCCGGTATATCTTTTGTATGCAGCCAGATTTCATCACGTCTGGCGAGACGATTTGTAACATAGTCATTTTGTGTATTATTCTTACCGACGAAAATGAGCGTGCCGTCAGTTGCCTTGAATTCTTCTGGCTGTGGCTTCTGTGATTTATTTTTCTGTTTTTGTTTACCTCTTTTTTTCAAATAGCCTTCTTGAAGAAGCTCTTCACGAATTTCTTCCAAGTCCTCCACACGAGCACTATCAATTTGCTGAAGCAGGGAATCAAGATAGCCAATTTCTGCTTCTGTTTTTTTGATTTCACTTTCCATAGCGACTTTTGAATTTTTCAGTTTCTGGTACGTTTTATAATAAGCTTGCGCATTTTCACTCGGGCTTTTCTGCGGATGCAAGCTGATTGAAACGGTTTGCTGATCTGGATCATAATAATCGACTGCTTCTACGGATTGATCACCTTGTTTAACGAGATGGAGATGGGCTGTAAGCAGTTCACCAAGGCGTTGATACTTATCTGCATCGTCTGCCTTTTTGATGGTGTTCTGTTGTTTAACAAGCTTTCGTCCATTTTTATCTCTTTCATTCTTGAGGAAACGATACAAGTCTTTAGCTTGCTGGCGGACGCGGTCACGTTCAGCTTTACCTGCGTAAAAACGGTCAAGCATCGTCTGTGTGTCTGAGAATAGTTCCTTTTCACCTTTGAAAGATAACAAATCTAGGACATGGAAATCTTCTTTGTTGCTGTTTGTATAGATAGCGGGTTCATATGAATGGTTCAGCAGTTGTGTCTGAATTTCTTCGAATGCGTTTTTATAAGCACTGTATTCTCCAAGGCCAGCTCTTGTAACCAGTTCTTTCGCGATGACCGAAGAGAAACCGGTCAAGTTCTGGACAATTTGTTTATCAAGCTTGCCTTGGTTGAAATCAAGCATCTGGATAAATGCATTACCATCAAGTTCAAGCGGATTCGCTTTGTCTTGTTCAGGAGGCAGGATGTATGGCTGGCCGGGTAGAATACTTCTGAACCGGTTTTGTGCGCTGGAAACATGCTTAATACTGTCAATGATATTATTCTTTTCGGCATCGACGAGCATAATGTTACTATGTTTACCCATTAATTCAATAATGAGTTTTTTAATGGATATATCGCCAATTTCATTACGTGCCTGGAGCTCCATTACAATGATGCGCTCCATACCATACTGGCTTACTTCTTTAATCATAGAACCTGTCAAATGCTTGCGGAGTACCATGCAAAACATCGGTGGTTCTTGTGGGTTTGCATATTTTTCCTCAGTCATATGCATCCGAGCATAATTCGGATGAATAGACATAAGTAAGTTTCGATTCTTGCCCCGGCTTCTTATTTGAAGAACAATTTCTGTTGGCGCAGGTTGATATATTTTGTTGATTTTGCCGCTTTGGAGCATCTCACCGAGCTCTTCTGAAGCGGCTTTCGTTACGATTCCGTCAAATGGCATGCGATTCACCTCTGTTTTGCATTATAGCATGATTGGGGACAAGGCTGCATACATATCACTTAAGAGTTATAAGAGAAAAGTATACAGCAACGGAGGAATGCAATGTGAAGTGGTACCAGCTTGAAAAAGCAGAGGTAGAAAGGAAACTGCTCTGCACAGTTGAGAAAGGACTTAGTGAGCAAGAGGCTGAGAAAAGACGCAAGCAATATGGTGATAATGCATTGCAGGGTGAGAAAAATATATCGAAATGGCTTATTTTCCTGAAGCAATTTCAGGACTTTATGGTTCTAGTTCTGCTTGCAGCTACTCTTATTTCCGGCTTGCTTGGTGAATTTGTTGATGCGATTGCGATCATGGTCATCGTTTTTGTTAATGGACTGATTGGCTATTTTCAAGAACAGAAAGCAGAAAAATCGCTCGATAAATTAAAAGAATTAGCGGCACCAATGGCCAATGTTTTACGTGAAGGGGTCTGGGAAAAACTCCCGTCCAAATTACTCGTTCCGGGCGATATCGTGAAACTGCAAAGCGGTGACAGAATTGTAGCAGATATGCGTCTCGTTCAATCAAAGGGTTTAGAAACTGAAGAGTCTGCACTTACAGGTGAGTCATTGCCTGTTCTAAAGCGAATTGATGCAATAAAAAAGGACGGGCTTGAAGCGCAGGACCAGACGAATATGGTATTCATGGGGACACTTGTTACAAAAGGTTCTGGTCAAGCAATTGTCACCGGGACCGGAATGGATACAACGATGGGCCAGATTGCAACACTTATGGCAGGCGCACGCAAAACAGTCACACCACTAGAGTACAAGCTTGCGGAACTAGGCAAAATTCTCATTGCGGTAGCACTTGGTCTGACAGCACTCGTTGTTGTGCTCGGCATCGTTCAAGGACATCCTGTTTACAATATGTTCCTGGCTGGGGTCTCTCTAGCTGTTGCAGCGATTCCAGAAGGTTTGCCAGCAATTGTAACTGTAGCACTTTCTCTTGGTGTTCAGAGAATGATTCGCAAGAAAGCGATTGTTAGGAAACTGTCAGCTGTTGAAACTCTCGGCAGTGCTTCTGTAATTTGTTCTGACAAGACTGGAACACTTACTGAAAACCGGATGACTGTGAAGGAAGTTTACCTTGATGAACAGACCCTTTTTGTAACTGGTGATGGGTACGAGCTTGATGGTTCATTTCTTGATCGCCATGATCAAGACGTAAGTGACATGGCAAATCTACAAGAAATGCTTTTATATGGCATGCTCTGCAATAATGCGGAACTCCAGGTGAAAAAAGGGAAGCATTTTGTTAGTGGTGATCCGACAGACGGGGCATTGCTTATTGCTGCTAGAAAACAAGGAATTTCTTATACTGAAGGCGAAAAGTATCGTTTCATTAAGGAATTCCCATTTGATTCAGATCGTAAGCGCATGAGTGTCGTAATCGAAACACCTGATAAATCTAGACTGCTTATCGTAAAGGGAGCACCTGATGTTCTACTGCCACGCTGTTCTTTCCAAATGGGTGTTTTCGGAAAAGAGCTTTTGAAATCTCCTGAAAAGATTGAACAGGCAATTGATAAAATGGCATCTAGAGCTTTAAGAACGATTGCAATTGCAATTAAGCCGTTAGCGGCAGGGGAATCGATAGAATCAGCAAGCTTTGAAAAAGATTTAACATTCCTCGGTTTATACGGCATGATTGACCCTCCACGTAAAGAAGTAGCTCAAGCTGTTAAAGAATGCCGTGAAGCTGGTATTAAAACTGTCATGATTACAGGTGATCACGAATTAACAGCAAAAGCGATTGCTGAACAAATTGGTATCCTTCCACAAGGAGGAAAAGTTGTCTCTGGCAAAGAACTGAATGAAATGAGCGCGGAGCAACTTGGAGAGATTATTGAAGATGTTTATGTATTTGCAAGGGTGACACCTGCCCATAAGTTGAAGATTGTTAATGCCTTCCAGGAAAAGGGTCATGTCGTGGCAATGACAGGTGATGGTGTAAACGACGCCCCAGCTATTAAGGCCAGTGATATCGGTATTAGTATGGGGATTACAGGTACAGATGTTACGAAAGAAGCGTCATCACTTATTTTGATGGATGATAATTTCGCAACAATTAAATCGGCAATTCATGAAGGGCGTAATATATATGAGAATATCCGCAAATTCATTCGTTATTTGCTAGCATCGAATGTCGGTGAAATTCTTGTAATGCTATTTGCCATTCTACTTGCAATGCCGCTTCCACTCGTTCCTGTACAGATTCTTTGGGTTAATCTGGTAACAGATGGACTGCCAGCTATCGCGCTTGGTCTGGACCAGCCGGAGGGTGACGTCATGAAAAGAAAGCCGCGCAGCCCACGTGAGGGTGTTTTCTCAAGAGGGCTTGGTTTTAAAATTATCAGTCGTGGAATTTTAATTGGTATTGTCACGTTAATCGCTTTTATCATTAGCTATGATAACAATCCTGAACAATTGACATACGCGCGAACTGTTGCCTTTACAACGCTCGTTATGGCACAACTTATTCATGTGTTCGATTGCCGCAGTGATCATTCTGTATTCTCGAGAAATCCATTCCAGAATATGTATCTCGTATTTGCGGTAATTTCATCTGTATTACTTTTACTTGTCGTCATTTATTGGCAGCCAATGCAACCAATATTCCATACGATGGAACTAGGGTTAAGAGAATGGCTGCTTGTTCTTGGATGTGCGGCAGTGCCAACTGCATTGTTTGGTTTTACGAAAAAATAGATTAATTTAAGAAGCTAGAAAAAAGTATTTTCAGCACAATAAAAATCGAACCATACATGAAATCAAGCGTAAAGATTTCAGTATAGTTCGGTTTTTTGCTGTTGTTTAGCTTAGTAGGTTTTAGTTATGTACCAGTCACTTTTTTATGTGCAGAAAAGAAGGAAATTAAGCAAATGAAAGTATTCCAGTCAAAAGCCAAGCAAAAGAAAGCAAATGTCGTAATTCCATGTTATAATAATCATTCAAGGTACAAACGACCGATTCTTGGAATGAACTTGTAGATGACGGAACACCTTGTTGCTCCTAACTCTGAAAAGAGAATCAGATACAGATGAACGGGGGCTGAATATTCATGGGATTGCAGTTGATCAATATTGGTTTTGGCAACGTGGTTTCAGCCAATCGAATCATTTCGATTGTT
>Ga0153999_1000231_pt1 | contig 27092 bp, 28 predicted proteins | sample TSNC083MetaG_FD_104675 | JGI IMG/M metagenome (GOLD analysis project Ga0153999, IMG submission 104675) | Attine ant fungus gardens microbial communities from North Carolina, USA - TSNC083 MetaG | ecosystem: Host-associated > Fungi > Mycelium > Unclassified | place: USA: North Carolina, Lumber... | reverse complement strand
GGGAATTGGTGAAGTCGTAAATACACTTTTTATTTTGCTTAACATTTCATAACTTCTCAAAAGTCGAACTCATCACTAACTATTGTAACTCATTGAAATGAATTTGTGAAAAATTTTCTTTGGGTGGTCGTGGCTGGCGACTATCTCTGTCGTTTCTGAGCCCTCATGGATAATCTAAGCTGTGCTGCCTCTTTAATTACGTAATCTTTTGTAAACAGTAGGGGGGAACCCAGCCTTGCCATCGCTAGATAATAAGTCGCCGTTTTGTCGTAAAGTGTGTCGATGCGATAATATTCTTTTAGGCGACCAAGGAAATGTTCAAAAACGTTGCGATTGTGTTAGGCATCACGATCAAGCTTTAAACGACCATGCGACGCCATTTCCTCATTTGATTTAGTGGAATGACGTTTTTCATACTTTTTTCAGCTGGTTACTTAACGCATGTCTTGAGTAAGCTTTATCAGCCCGTACGGCTTGATTACGCCGCTTCATGCTGCCGTTATGACGAGTCACACCAATGACGTCCAGCAGACGTTGTACGAACTAGCTTTAATGGGCTTGTCCGGGACTCAGCAGAATGTTCAACGGCAGACGCTTCGTACTGTCGCCATAAAGTCATCTGATATTTGTTATTCTTGGCACTAGGGAAACCTGAAAAATAGATTGTTAGCATTGGGTTGCCTTCGGAGGTATAGGCTTCCCCACAGTTTTTGCCCTAATAGACTTCAGGAATGAGGATGTGATAGCCGTCTATCAAACTGAAAACTGCTGACTATGGGAATCTATTTCTTTTGGGAAAAGGTTTTTCTATGGTGGTAGCCATACTGCTCTGCGCAGGATAAATGCCGGTCAAGTTTTACGGAGCGCTGCTTATGTCTCATTGTAATACACCTGAACAAACCGCAATCATTGGTTGGTCCGGCCATCGCCTGGTGTTCACGGCGTTAGCCGGCCCCGGTAAAACGTCAACATTGTTGCGTTTTGCGCAGGCAAGCTCGAACTGCACAATGCTTTATCTCGCCTGTAACCGTGCAGTCAGGGATGAGGCTGAGGGAAAATTCCCGTTTATCGTCGAATGTAGGCCGCTGGCTCGCACATCTATCACGACCTTTAACGGTTTATTCTGTAATGGGGATAGCGAATTGGGTCTGCAACACTTTCTTGATAAAGATTCACGCTGTGGTTTGTCGCCCGACAAAATCCTGGTATTGGCGCAATTGCTCTGGTGCGAGTCTGCACGCCAGGGCGCTACTTCTCTTGTGTCCCATGACGTTTACCTCAATCTGTATCAGCTCTCTCGGCCTGACCTTTTCAAACGCTGGAAGACGCTCATGTTTAACGAGGAACAAGGCGCGAGCGCGGTGACTCAGTCACTGGTACTGGCGCAGTGCTGTGATGTGGTGTTGGTCGACGATGGCCATCAACAAATCTACCAGTTTAGTGGCGAGGAAAATGTCCTCGATGCTCCCGAGTTGGTCGATGCGGTTCAACTTTATCTGAATCACAGTTTCCGTTTTGATCCTACTGTAACTCAGGTGGTCAATATGCTGCTTTCCCGGCAAGAAGAAACGATACAGCTGGTCGGGGAAGAGAGAAATGCCAAGGTTATGACGTGTACACCTGATGACGTGAAGGGACAGCCTGTTGCCATATTGAGCCAAACGGTGGCCGGAGTCATCGGCGCTGCGCTGGATGCCAGTCTGGCTGGCAAGACGGTGTATTGGGTCGGCGGTATCGCCGGCTACAAGACCGAGGAGCTGGAAGACCTCTACTGGTTTTCGGCTGACATGACTGAGCGGATGCAGTCCCCGCGGCTGGCGCGAGAATACCGCAACTTTGAGGAATTTGAGTCGGTTGCCAGAGCAACCAGGGATGTTGAGATGAACCAGGGGCTTCGGTTGCTTGAGCAGTACTTCCCGCTGCCACAAAAGCTGCAGGTGATGCGTGAACATGCTGTTACTGACGAAAGCCAGGCGCAGGTGATTGTGTCGACGGCGCACCGCAGCAAGGGACTGGAGTGGCCGGTGGTTATACTGAACGAGGATTTTGCCGATATTACGGATCCCCTGATGGCTGAAAGCGAACGTACTGATGAAACCAATCTGCTGTATGTCGCGGTGACTCGTGCCCGGCAAATGTTAATACTGAATGAATTGCTCCAGATGTTGATGGACAGCGAGAGTAATGACCTCGCCGGAGGTCTGGCATGCTGAAGGCTATCAAAGAACTGCTGGTTGGAACCCGGGCTATGTCGGCAAATCCAACGACAAGCATTCCAGGCTCTCAATGTCCTGTAGGTTATTTTATGCCGGCATCCGCAGAGCAGCTTTTGAGCACGGCCTCTCGTCAGCAGTGTTTACAACAGCTGTGGGAGAACAGCGCGCTGCCCAAAGATCTCTATGAACATTTCTATCTGCAACCCTTGAAGCAGCTTGTTAAGCTGATGCAGGTACTTCCGGCCGCGTCCCAGGGGGAGCATGCCAGGGAAGGAGGGCTGGTCGATGTTACCCTGCAGACGATGACTTATGCGGTTCGACTGGCCAAGGGGCACATGTTGCCCCCGGGGGCCGCGCCCGAAGAACAATCCGCCCAGAATGTGCAGTGGAATGTCGTGGTGTTTTATGCAGCGCTATGGCACTACCTGCCGCTGTTGAGTCAGATGCAAGGCGAGTTCCAAAGTGGCCGCACCTGGTTACCTGGCTTGACGGTGCCGGGTGAACCTTACCGTTTCCGCTTCAGGGCAGCCCCGTCAGCCCAGACCCTGGCCACAAGTCAGAGCGCAATGATTGCGGCACGGCTGCTGCCTGAAGAGCTTATCGAATGGCTGTCAACACTACCAGCAGCGATACATTCGTTGATGACGATAGCGTCCAGGCAACCGAGCACATTACCTGCAATTGACGATATTATTCTGGAGGCGACCAAACTGGCTCGTGGCGATGGTTTGGCCGTATCGCTTTTGCCGATATCCAACTCCGACACATTGGCAACAGTCTTACCATCCTTGGCGCCAACGACAGAAAATACCACTACTTCAGTACCCGAGACTGATTTGCAAAGCGCAGTCAGCAGTACCCATCCTCCTCTTGTTCAGGAGCAACTGCCGGCAGAGACATTAGATCAGCTTAACGAAAATACACCGTTAGTCACAGAAGTGTTACTTAGCTCGGCCCTGTATGCGCCGGTCAACGATAAGCCTTTGGCTGAGATGGTCCTGGCACCAGAAACGGTGGGGGGGGTAAAAGAAGATACGCAGGCTTTGTTGTCATTAATGGCGGTAGAGGTGTCAGTACCGACTTGCCTGGATAACCAAGAAGAGGGAAACGCCCCTCAGAAAGAGAGCCTCCTTCCTGAAGAAAAGCAGGGGTCGGTACATGACATAACTACTGTAATTGAAGATGACTGTGTTTTACCAGGCGTAATAGAACCTGAGCTACTAAAGAGCACGGACACAAAGGCTATTTTAGAGACTCAACATTTATCAAAGGATCCCCGTTTAGAAGAGAATAATGTGGAAGGTATTTTGAATGCAGAGAGCAATGTTGGGAGCGAATTTCTACAGTGGTTGAGTTTTGGGGTAAAAAAAGGGGACATATCCGTTAATACCATAGGTTCCAGAGCACATATTGTCAGTGGGTTCGTGTTTCTCTGCGTTCCAGATATTTTTCATCTGTATATCAAAGAAAATAATTTCGAGCGTACTGACCGAAATGCTATCCAAAAAGCGTTTGAAAAACTGGGAAGACATCGGATCCGTAAGGGGCAGCGATTCTTTATTGGCCATCTTTATGAAAAGCCTGAGGGGGTGGGCACATATCGTCGTATCAATGGTTACCTGATTAAGGCAAATAGTTTGTACGGCGGGACACGCGTGCCAGAGGACAGTCAGTTACTCGTGATCCCGTAGTCTTTTGATGCAGGGAGAATCTCATAAATGTTAGGTAAATCTGACGGATTGTGAGTGGATAAATAAACCTATTCGAGGTTATGAAATGAAAAGTGAAGAAAAAATGCACGATGAGTGGGAGTTCTTGCTCGAGGAATATTTTTTCACCAAACAACTACGTGCAGCAACGGAATGGAGTTATAGGAAAGTAACACTAACATTTACGCGTTTTATTGGCGGAACTATAACACCCGCTATGGTGACGCAAAGGGATGTGTTGCTTTGGCGTCGGCATCTGTTAAAGGAGAAAAACCTTTCGGTACATACCTGGAACAATAAGGTGGCCCATCTGCGGGCAATATTTAATTTGGGTATTAAAAAAGCGTTGGTTCAGCACGGTGAGAACCCTTTTAATGGAACGGTAGTTCGATCTGACACTAAGAAAAAACGAATATTGACGAAGTCTCAATTGACCCGTCTTTACCTCGTGATGCAACAGTATGAACAGCGGGAGAAGGAGAGAAAACCAGTGAAGGGTGGAAAGTGTGCACTCTATCCTACCTGGTTCTGGATGACGGTATTAGACACATTTCGATATACCGGTATGCGTAACAATCAGATGATCCACATCCGCCTGAGAGATGTGAACATTGAGCAAGGTTGGATCGAACTTCGACTTGAAGGCAGCAAAACACATCGGGAGTGGAAAGTACCGGTGGTTCGTCAATTAAGGGAGCGAATAGAGCTGCTCATGATGCGTGCAATCGAGCGAGGTGCGGATCAGCATGACCTGCTTTTTGATGTCAAACGGTTCACCAGTCCACGGAATACTCATTACATCTATGACGAGAAAAACGTTCTGCAGTCATTTCGTAGCTTCTATCGTCGGTTGTCCAGGGAGAGTGGCTTCGATATTTCCTCACACCGTTTCCGTCACACACTTGCCACGGAGTTGATGAAATCCCCGGACAGAAATCTAAAACTGGTGAAGGATCTACTGGGTCACCGTAATGTCAGTACCACAATGGAGTATATCGAATTGGATATGGAAGTCGCAGGAAAAGCACTTGAACAGGAGCTTGTTTTACATACGGATATCACTGCTACGAGAAGCTTACAAAGCTTGACACAGGTATGATTTGCTGTGAATATCACCAGTGATCGAGAAAAGGACGCCTGTGCTGTCACACAGGCATCCTTCTTGAGGAATTCAACTTACAACGTCGCGGTAGTAAACAGTTACTTTGTTATCACTTTGACAAGTCGATTCCGTATTAATCACCCGTTAAAGTTATCATCTTTTAACCAGTGTGCATTGATGCAGAATTAGTGGTGCCCGGACTCGGAATCGAACCAAGGACACGGGGATTTTCAATCCCCTGCTCTACCGACTGAGCTATCCGGGCAACGGGGCGCATTAAACCGTATTGGCCGGATGGCGTCAATCGCTTTCTGTCACAAAGCCGATCGGTTGCTCTATTTTCAGGCAGCGAACCCGGCGGAGCGGGGGATGGGAGGATATCGTTACTCAATAAATATGCATATAAAACGTGTATTTATACCGTTATCCGGATGGGTTTTTATTGTTTTTTAATTAAATAACAATGTGTTATTGCTAAGTCAATGCGCATTAAACCAAGGCGATTCTTGCTTGAACCCCGCAAAGAATCATGCAATCATTGCGCAAATTTTAGCACTCTCCGTTCCCTGACGGTGTTCCCGCTTCTTATAAGCCAGAGGGTTATTGGCATGACTGGTTTTGTTGCTCAAGCGCCGCTGCGCACCAGACATCTGACGCCGCCACCGTTCCGCCGTTGTCTCCTCCGCACGTCCTCCGCCCGAATACGCCTGCCGGCCATGCGGTAAGGCCGCCTGATGCTCGCTGTTAGGCATGCGTAAAGCCAGCGCTGCGGCCCTGATTTTACTGATGCCTGTCGGACGCTGCCAAGACCAGTTCCCCCGATAGCCGCCTGATGATCCCCGATCATGAGCCGGTCACGCACGCCGCTTATGCTGCCGTGCCCGGGTATCGCTTTTACCGGGATAACCGCGTTATCTCATTACCGTGCCGGTGGCACACCCTCATCCTTCACCGTTTGAGAGTCAGCATGATGAAAGAATTGAAAATCGCGACCAGCGCCAGCCTGGTCGCCACCATTGAGACGCTGCGCCAGATCGTGCGCGTAGAGCAAACGGACTACACCGACGTGGCGGCGGTGGTGGTGTCGGTCGCCGACGTGAACGCCGGTATTCTGGCGCGCTTGCAGACGACAGGATTCGACATTCCGACCTTCGTGGCGGTGGAAGGGGACGAGCATCTCTCGCCGGACTATCTGCCGTTTGTCAGCGGGGTTTTCGCGCTGTTGGCCGGCGCCAGCAAGCCGTTCTACATGGCGCAGCTGGAGGCCGCCGCCGACGCCTACGAGCAGGCGCTGCTGCCGCCGTTCTTCAAAACGCTGAAGACCTACGTCGAGATGGAAAATTCGACCTTTGCGTGCCCGGGGCATCAGGGCGGCGAGTTCTTCCGCAAACACCCGGCCGGCCGGCAGTTCTTCGATTTCTACGGTGAAACCCTGTTCCGTTCCGATATGTGCAACGCCGACGTCAAGCTGGGCGATCTGCTGATCCACGAAGGATCGGCCAAGGATGCGCAAAAGCACGCGGCGCGAGTGTTCAACGCCGATAAAACCTACTTCGTGCTTAACGGCACCTCAGCGGCCAACAAGGTGGTGACCAACGCGCTGCTGACCCGTGGCGACCTGGTGCTGTTCGATCGCAACAACCATAAATCCAACCACCATGGGGCGCTGATCCAGGCCGGCGCTACGCCGGTCTATCTGGAAACCGCCCGCAACCCGTTCGGTTTTATCGGTGGCATCGACGCGCACTGCTTCGACGAGCGCTTCCTGCGTGAGCAGATCCGCGAAGTGGCACCGGAGAAGGCGGCGGTGGCGCGGCCGTTCCGGCTGGCGATCATTCAGCTCGGTACCTACGACGGCACGATTTACAACGCTCGCCAGGTGATCGATACCATCGGTCATCTGTGCGACTACATCCTGTTCGACTCCGCCTGGGTGGGCTACGAAGGCTTTATCCCGATGCTGAAAGAGTGTTCGCCGCTGCTGCTGGAGCTGGACGAACACGATCCGGGCATTTTCGTCACCCAGTCGGTGCATAAACAGCAGGCGGGGTTCTCGCAGACGTCGCAAATCCATAAGAAAGACGACCATATCAAAGGGCAGAAGCGTCACTGCAACCATAAACACCTGAACAACGCGTTCATGCTGCATGCGTCGACCAGCCCGTTCTACCCGCTGTTCGCCGCGCTGGACGTCAACGCCAAGATGCATGCCGGCGCCGCTGGGCGCCGCATGTGGATGGACTGCGTCAAGCTGGGCATCGAGACCCGCAAACAATTGCTCAAACGCTGCTCGCAGCTGAAGCCGTTTATTCCGCAGCAGGTGGCGGGCAAAGACTGGCAGGATCACGATACTGACCTTATCGCCAACGACGCGCGCTTCTTCACCTTCGTGCCGGGGGAAACGTGGCACGGCTTCGAAGGCTACGCCCAGGATCAGTATTTGGTGGATCCGTGCAAGCTGCTGCTGACCACGCCGGGCATTGACGCCGCGACCGGCCAATACACCGAGTTCGGCGTGCCGGCCACCATTCTGGCCAACTTCCTGCGCGAGAACGGCATCGTGCCGGAGAAGTGCGATCTCAACTCGATCCTGTTCCTGCTGACCCCGGCGGAAAACCCGACCAAGATGGAACAACTGGTGGAGATGCTGGCGCAGTTCGAGCGCTATGTTGCAGAGGACGCGCCGCTAAGCGTGGTGCTGCCGACGGTGTACCGCAAGAACGAGCAGCGCTACCGTGGTTACAGCATTCGCCGGCTGTGCCAGGAGATGCACGATCTGTACGTCAGCTTCGACGTCAAACAGCTGCAAAAAGAGATGTTCCGCCAGGATCATTTCCCGCCGGTGGTGATGAACCCGCAGGACGCCAACGTGGAGTTTATCCGCGATAACGTCGAGCTGGTGCCGATCGGCCAGGCGGAAGGGCGCATCGCGGCGGAGGGGGCCTTGCCGTACCCGCCGGGCGTGCTGTGCGTGGTGCCGGGCGAAGTGTGGGGCGGCGCGGTACAGCGCTACTTCCTGGCGCTGGAAGAGGGGATCAACCGCCTGCCGGGCTTCTCGCCGGAGCTGCAGGGGGTCTACATCGAGAAAAAAGATCACGGCTGGAAGCGCATCTTCGGCTATATGATCAAGCCATAACGAAAAGGGCCGGTTCGCACCGGCCCTTCTCATTTATCCACGCGGGAAACGTTACTTTCTGCGGTAGCTCTTCTGCGCGGTATTCACTTTCACCAGATAGCGGCGCGACTCGGCGGCCGGGTGCTTGGTGGTCAGCGTCTGATACACGTCGCCCGGCTGCATGCCGTTGATGATGCCCACCGCGCGCGTTCTGTCGCTGGAGAACACCCGCAGCACGCTGCCTGCGCCGCCGTTGTAAGCGGTGATCACCGCATAGCGGCGCGAGGTCGGGTTCTGAATGCCGCCCAGGTAGTTGTTTTGCAAGATAGCCAGGTAGGCGGTGCCGGTGTCGATGTTGTTCTCCGGATCGAACAGGTAGCTGCGGCTCGGGGTGCCCCATTTGCCGCGCATCTGGAACACATCCTTACCGGCGGTGTGCTGCACCACCTGCATCAGGCCCAGCGCGTCCGAACCGCTCACCGCATACGGGTTGAAGCTCGATTCGGTCTGCATGATAGCCAGGATCAGCGACTCGTCCACGCCGTATTTTTCCGACGCCTTGCGCACCATCGGCAGGTATTTATGCGCACGTTTGTCCAGGTGGTTCGGCACCAGCTGGATGGTGACCGAGTAGATCACGTGCAGGCCGGAGGTGCGTTTTTGCAGCTTGGTCTGCAGCAGGTAATCGGCGAAGTGCGCCGCGCGCCATTCCCAGCGAATCGGCGCGCCCTTGTTATCCAGCACCTGGCCGTACAGGAACGGCTCTTTGCTGATCTGGATATCGTTGGCGTCGGAATAGAGATCGATGGAACCCGGATCGTCACCCATCAGCAGCGTGCTGATGATCGCCTGGCGCAGGTGCGTGGCCGGATCGGTGGTGGCGATGGTCTCGATGGTAATGGCGCCGGTGTCGAAGTTGATGTGGCTGCGGGTTTGGTATTGGTCGGTATATTTGACGTAGTCTTTCGGCCCGGCGATCAGAACTTCGTTCAGACCCCAGATGTTCTCGATGTTGTGGGCGAATTGGCCCATCAGAATGTCGAAGCCGTTGGTATCTTTAATCCAGGCTTCGTTGATTTCTTCACTTTTTTTGCCGGAACAGGAGATCAGCAAAGGCGCTATTACGAGCAAAGCTAAAATTTTCTTCATCTTAAAGCCGTTTGGAAGAAGTATAAGAGGATTGAAGCGGGCCAGCGCCTGGCCCCAACAGCGTTATTCGCTCGGCGGCGTATAGCCTTCGATGTGCACGTCGTGCCCTTCGAACAGGAACTTGATCATTTCCTCTTCCAGCAGCTTGCGGTCATCCACGTTCATCATGTTCAACTTCTTCTCGTTGATCAGCATGGTCTGCTTCTTCATCCACTCGCCCCAGGCTTCCTTGGAGATCTCGTTGTAGATGCGCTTGCCGACGTCACCGGGATAAAGCTGGAAGTCCTGGCCTTCGGCGTCGCGCTGCAGGAAAGTACAAAAAATGGTGCGGCTCATGCTAATTCCTCATCGATGGCGCTATCGCCATATAAGTTTTGTTGGATCGGGGGCTGCTTCGCCAGCTGTTGCAACAGGCGATCTACCGGCGCTGCCAGCCCGACCGACGGCGGCTGCGCTAAGTTATACCAGAGACCCGCGCCCTCATCCATGCCGCTGCCCGCCGCGTCGAGCGACAGCCACATCGGCACGATATCGAGATGGAAATGGCTGAACGTGTGGCGAAACGCGGTCAGCTGTTCCAGGCGCTTGCCTTTCAGACCGCGCTGCTGCAGCCAGAGTTCCAAATCCACGCGCGCGCTGAACTGCGGGAAGCAGAACAGGCCGCCCCACAGGCCCACCGCCGGGCGCTGTTCCAACCACACGCGGTCACCGTGCTGCAGCAATAAGAAGTAGGCGGTTTTTTCCGGCAGGGTCTGTTTGGGTTTCTTGCCGGGATAGTTGGCCCAGCTGTGGTTGGCGTAAGACAGGCAGCCGACGTTGAGCGGGCAGAGCTCGCACTTGGGCTTGGAGCGAGTGCAGACCATGGCGCCCAGATCCATCATCGCCTGGTTGAACTGGCCGACGCCCTGCGCCGGGGTCACCTCTTCGCTGATTTTCCACAGCCGGTTTTCGACCTCTTTCTTGCCCGGCCAGCCTTCCACCGCGTAGCAGCGGGCCAGCACGCGCTTCACGTTGCCGTCGAGGATCGGATAGTGTTGGCCCAGCGCCAACGACAACACCGCGCCGGCGGTAGAGCGGCCAACGCCCGGTAAATCGGCGATTTCTGCGAAGGTTGTCGGGAACTCGCCGCCGTGCTGTGAGACAATGGTCTGCGCCGCCTTGTGCAGGTTGCGGGCGCGGGCGTAATAGCCGAGACCGGTCCACAGATGCAGCACTTCGTCCAGCGGGGCCTCCGCCAGCGCGCGCACGTTGGGAAAACGGGCCATAAAGCGCTGAAAATAAGGAATGACGGTGGCAACCTGGGTCTGTTGCAACATCACCTCGGAGAGCCATACTTGATAGGCGGTTTTTTCCAGCTGCCACGGCAGAGTCTTGCGACCGTAGCGCTGATACCAGTCAAGCACCACCTGTGCGAATTGTTGTGCTTGCATCATGGGCAGCGTCGTTATCCGGCAGAAAATGAAGCGAGATTGCAGCATAGAGTCATGGTGCTGTAAACCGGAACTTTCCGACGCCGCACGGCGGGTACAGAAGATGAACACTTGCTAAACCAATGTATCTTTGCATAATGCGCGTTTCCCTAATTGGCAGCCAAACAGACAGAAAGCACTATGATTAATGACGTCATCTCCCCGGAATTTGATGAGAACGGCCGCGCGATGCGCCGTATCCGCAGTTTTGTCCGCCGCCAGGGGCGGCTGACCAAAGGCCAGCAGCACGCGCTGGAGAACTATTGGCCGGTGATGGGCGTGGAGTATCAGACTGACGCTGTCGATCTCACCGCGCTGTTTGGCCGCGAAGCGCCGACGGTGCTGGAGATCGGTTTTGGCATGGGCGCCTCGCTGGTGACCATGGCGGGCAACAACCCGCAGCAGAACTTTTTAGGGATTGAGGTGCACTCGCCAGGCGTGGGCGCCTGCCTGGCCGACGCCCACGAGGCGAAGCTGAGCAACCTGCGCGTGATGTGCCACGATGCGGTTGAAGTGCTGGAAAACATGATCCCGGACGGCTCGCTGGACATGGTGCAGCTGTTCTTCCCCGATCCGTGGCACAAGGCGCGCCACAACAAGCGCCGTATCGTGCAAACGCCGTTTGTCGAACTGGTGCTGCGCAAGCTGAAGACCGGCGGCGTCTTCCACATGGCTACCGATTGGCAACCTTATGCGGAACATATGTTAGAGGTTATGAACGGGGTCGCAGGCTACCGTAATCTTTCCAGCGATAATGATTACGTGCCGCGTCCGGATTCGCGCCCACTGACGAAATTTGAATTACGCGGCCAGCGCCTGGGACATGGCGTTTGGGACTTGATGTTTGAGAGGAAAGAATAATGGCTAAGAACCGCAGTCGTCGTTTACGTAAAAAGTTGCACATTGAAGAATTTCAGGAGCTGGGTTTCTCCGTAGCCTGGCGCTTCGCCGAAGGCACGTCGGTGGAAGACATCGACAGCACGCTGGATACCTTCATCGATGAAGTGATCGAGCCGAACGGCTTGGCGTTTGACGGCAGCGGCTACCTGCAGTGGGAAGGTCTGATCTGTCTGCAGAAGATCGGCCACTGCACCGACGAGCAGCGCGAGCTGGTGAAAAACTGGCTGGAAGCGCGCAAACTGACCGACGTTAAGGTCAGCGATCTGTTCGATATCTGGTGGGATTGATCGCGCTTGCCCGATGAGCGCGGCTTCGCGCCGCGCCGTTTTATTGATCTAAGGTGCCTTAACGGCGCCTTTGTTTTGCCCGGAGTGTGACCGAGGTGGTAACAACATTGGATAACGCGCTGCTGGAGGAGATCCTGCAACAGGTGCGCCCGCTGATTGGCCAGGGGAAAGTGGCCGACTACATCCCGGCGTTGGCGGAAGTGCCCGCCGATCGGCTGGCAATCGCCGTCTGCACGGTGGACGGCGAACTGTTCCAGGCCGGCGACGCCGCGGAGCGCTTCTCCATTCAGTCGATCTCGAAAGTGCTGAGCCTGACGCTGGCGCTGACGCGCTATCAGGAGCCTGAGATCTGGCGGCGCGTCGGCAAAGAGCCTTCCGGCCTGCCGTTCAACTCGCTGCTGCAGCTGGAGATGGAGCAGGGCAAACCGCGCAATCCGTTTATCAACCCCGGCGCACTGGTGGTGTGCGACATGCTGCAAACTCGGCTCAGCGCCCCCAAGCAGCGCATGCTGGAGGTGGTGCGCCAGCTGGCCGGCGAAGACGACCTGGCCTATGACCTGCGGGTGGCGCGCTCCGAGTTCGAACACTCCGATCGCAATGCGGCCATCGCCTATCTGATGAAGTCGTTCGGCAACTTCGAGAACGATGTGATTACCGTGCTGCAAACCTATTTCCACTACTGCGCGCTGCGCATGAGCTGCGTGGAGCTGGCGCGCAGCTTCGTCTATCTGGCCAATCACGGCCGCGATCTCAGCGGCGAGGCGGTGATCAGCCCGCTGCAGGCCCGGCAGATCAACGCCCTGATGATGACCAGCGGCATGTACGACGGCGCCGGCGAATTCGCCTATCGGGTGGGGATGCCGGGCAAGTCCGGCGTGGGCGGCGGCATCGTGGCCATCGTGCCGGACGAGCTGTCGATCGTCGTCTGGTCGCCGGAGCTGGATGCCTCCGGCAACTCACTGGCGGGAACTGCGGCGCTGGAACTGTTGTCTCAACGTATCGGTCGTTCGATTTTTTAATCCCAATCTGGATGGGAGTCAGGAGAAGCTATGTTGAAGAAAACCGGGTTAGCCTTACTGCTGCTGGCGGCGACTGCCGCACAGGCCCACGCCGAGTACCAATGCAGCGTTAAACCCCAGGATGATGTGATCATCAGCCCGCAGAGCGTGCAGGTGAAAGGCGCCAGCGGCGACCTGCAAATTTCGCCGGATGGCGACGTGATCCGCAACGGCCAGGCGCTGAGCCTGAGCGACAGCCAGCGGCAGAAAGCCTTCAGTTACCAGAGCGCCTTGCGCAAGCAGCTGCCGTGGATCGACGACGGCGCGCAGAAGCACCTGGAGAAAGCCCGCTCGGCGCTGGATAAGGTGATCGTCAAAGAGCTGGGCAGTAACAGCAACGTGCGTAACCGGCTGACCACCCTGAACGGCCAGCTGAAACAGCAGATGAATCGCATCATCGAACACCGCAGCGACGGTCTGACCTTCCACCACCAGGCGATTGACCAGGTGGAACAGGACGGCCGCAACATCGTGCAGCAGAGCATGGGCGGCGTGCTGCAGGACAGCCTGAACGAGATGGGCGTCAAACAGGCCGCCAACAGCGGCGGCAACCCGCTGCAGTCGATCATGGGCAACCTGGGCGGCTTGCAGAAGGCGATCCAGAACGAGTGGAACAACCAGGAGCAGGACTTCCAGAACTTCGGTCACGACGTTTGCAACCGCGTCACCGCACTGGAAACCCAGCGCAAGGATCTGCTGAAGGCATTGAAGTAATTTAAGAATTTCCTCGGGAGAACGTTTTTTGACCTTCTGAAGCTTATCTGACAGACTGGTCAAACTACGTACAGATTTAGGGATGTTTACGGAGGACGCTATGAGCCATACACGTTACGAAACCGATGTTGTTGCCTGGGCAAATGAACAGGCCGCTCTTTTGCGCTCCGGAAAATTGTCTGAGATCGATATTGAAAAGATCGCCGAGGAGATTGAGGACGTGGGGAAGAGCGAGCAAAGGGAACTTGCTAGCCGGATGACGGTGCTGATTGCACATTTACTTAAATGGAAATATCAGCCGGCCAGGCGCGGAACCAGTTGGGAGAGAACGATTAAAGCGCAGCGCAAAGAGGTGCTTTATAGCTTGAAAGAGTCTCCCAGCCTAAAAGGTAAACTGGGCGATGCTGATTGGCTGGATGTCGTCTGGTCGAAGGCCGTTGCGCTCGCCACGGCCGAAACCGGGCTGGATGTGTATCCGGAAAACGGCATCTGGGAAACTCGGCAGATTCTGTCTCAGACGTTTTACCCGGATTAACACCAATAAAAAAGCGCTGATTATTCAGCGCTTTTTTTTACTCGTCGTCCGCCAGGAACAGTTCCAGCAGCGAGTTGAGGAACAGTTTGCCTTTCTCGGTGATCTGCCAGTGCTCTGCGGTTTCTTCCAGATAGCCTTTGGCCAGCGCTTCGTCCAGCTGCGGGCGAATGACGCTTTCCGCCAGCCCGGTGTAGTTGACGAAGTCGGCGCGCGGCGCAGCTTCCAGCAGGCGGAAGCGGTTCATGAAGAACTCGAACGGCCGATCCGCCGCCGCCACCTCATGCTGCTTGTCCATGTAATCGCCGCGCATAAAGCCGCGCGGGTGCTTGGTCTTGGCGGTGCGCAGGATGCGCCCGTCGCTGAAGGTCACCTTGCCGTGCGCGCCGCAGCCGATCCCCAGGTAGTCGCCGAAGCGCCAGTAGTTGAGGTTGTGCTGGCATTGGTAGCCCGGTTTGGCATAGGCCGAAGTTTCATACTGCTGATAGCCGGCGGCGCTCAGCAGCTGGTGGCCGCGCTCGAAGATGTCCCACAGCGCGTCGTCGTCCGGTAAAACCGGCGGGCGCGAGCTGAACAGGGTGTTCGGCTCGATGGTCAGCTGATACCACGACAGGTGCGGCGGGTTCAGGGCGATAGCCTGGCGCAGATCGTCCAGCGCCTCTTCCAGCGACTGATCCGGCAGGCCGTGCATCAGATCGAGGTTGAAGCTGCGCAGGCCGAGGCCGGTCGCCAGCGTTGCCGCGCGCTTGGCCTCTTCCGGGCCGTGGATGCGCCCTAAGCGGGTCAGCTTCTCGGCGCTGAAGCTTTGCACCCCGATGGAGATGCGGTTGACGCCGGCGCGCTGGTAGCCGCTGAAGCGATCGGCCTCCACGGTGCCGGGGTTGGCCTCCATGGTGATTTCGGCGTCGTCGGCGACGCGTATGCGCGCCCGCACGCCGTCCAGCAAGGCTTGCATCGCCTCGGCGCTCAGCAGGCTGGGGGTGCCGCCGCCGATGAAGATGGTGCTTATCTCCCGGCCGCCGGCCAGCGGCAGGTCGGCATCCAGATCCGCCAACAGATGATCGACATACTCCTGATGCGGCACGTCACCCTTCAGCGCATGGGAGTTGAAGTCGCAGTACGGGCATTTCTGCACGCACCACGGGATGTGAATGTAGAGACTCAGCGGGGGCAGCTTAAGCATTGCGCATGGCTTCCAACATCAGCTTCAGCGCTTTGCCGCGGTGCGAAATCGCCCGCTTCTCGTCGCGGCTCAGCTCGGCGGCGGTGCGGCCCAGCTCCGGCACGTAGAAGACAGGATCGTAACCGAAGCCGCCTTCGCCGGCGGCCTGCTCGGTGATCTCACCGGCCCAGCTGCCGTGGAACACCAGCGGCGTCGGATCTTCTGCATGGCGCAGATAGACCAGCACGCAGTGGAATTGTGCGCCGCGCCGGCCCGGCGCTACGCCTTTCAGCGCCGCCAGCAGCTTGTCGAGGTTCTGCCGATCGTCGGCGTTTTCACCGGCATAGCGTGCGGAGTAGATGCCCGGCGCGCCGCCCAACGCGTCGACCGCCAGGCCGGAGTCGTCGGCAATCGCCGGCAGGCCGGTGACCTGTGCCGCATGGCGCGCTTTGAGAATGGCGTTTTCAATAAACGTCAGCCCGGTTTCTTCGGCGGATTCCACGCCCAGATCGGTTTGCGCGACCACGTCCAGGCCGAAATCGGCCAACAGGTCGGCAAGTTCGCGCACTTTGCCCGGGTTACCGGTGGCAAGAACGACTTTTTGCATAATGACTACCTTGAAAATTATTCGATGAGCGCCGCGACCACGGCGGGGATCTGTTGCGGATTCACGATGCGTAACTGTTTATGCCGCCCCAGTTCGCCTTTCTCGATGGTGACGTTGCTTTTCGCCACTTTGAACTGCTTGGCGATAAACTTGATCAAATGGGCGTTGGCTTGGCCGTCGACCGGCGGGGCGGTGATGGCGACTTTTAGTTCGTCGCCATGCAAGCCGATAATTTGGTCGCGGCTGGCTTTCGGCTGAATATATAGCCTGATCGCCAGCCCGTCCAGCACCGGAGTGACTGCACTCACAGCAGGAACCAGATCTCGCCGAACAGATCCATGCCCAGGTAGTTGATCAGATAGAGGATCAGGATCACCACCATGGCGGAAAAGTCGATACCGCCCATCGCCGGGATGATGCGACGGATCGGCGCCATCAAGGGTTCGGTCAGCTGGTACATCACGTAGTCGATCGGGCTGCGGCCCTGGCTTACCCAGCTCATCAGCGCACGAATGATCATCACCCAGAAGATCAGGTAGCCGGCGGATTTCACCAGCGAGATCAGGCCAAACAGCAGGTTATAGGGGCTGAGCGACATCGCACCGCCCTGGATCAGCAGCAGCAGCGGGTACTTGATGGTCATCAGCAGGAACGCCAGCAGCAGCGAAGCGCTGTCGATAGGCCCCAGCGACGGGATGATGCGGCGCAGCGGGCCGACGATCGGCTGAGTGATCTTCACCACAAACTGCGAGAACGGGTTGTAAAAATCGGTGCGCGTCCATTGCATCCAAATGCGCAGCAACAGCACCATCACGTACAGATCAATAACGGTCTTGACCAGGAAAGTCAGCGTTAGCATGAAGTGGTCCTTCTCCTTAACTCATGGTTATTTAAAATAATTTTTCCATCTCTTGGGCACGAGAAACGGCGGCCTGCATCGCTTGCGCCACGGTTTCCGGCAATTGGCGCTCGTTGAACACCCGCAGCGCTTCGGCAGTGGTACCGCCTTTGGAGGTCACCTGCTCGCGCAGCGTACCCAGCGGCGTGTCCGGGTTGGCTTCCACCAGCGCGGCGGCGCCGGAAGCGGCCTGCTGCACCAGATCGCGCGCGGTCTGGCTGTCGAAGCCCATGCGTTCGGCCTCTTTTTGCATCGCCTCCATAAACAGGAAGAAATAGGCCGGGGCGCTGCCCGCGGCGGCGATCACGCCGTTGATGCCATTTTCGTCATCGACCCAGCAAACTTTACCGACCGACGCCATTAAATCGCCGGTGTAGTCGCGATCCTGCTGGCTGACCTGTGCTGGCGCATACAGCCCGCTCATGCCCTTGCCGACCAGCGACGGGGTATTGGGCATGATGCGCACGATGTCCAGCTGGTCGCCGAGCAGCTGATAGAAGCGGCTGACCTGAATACCGGCGGCGATCGACAGCACCAGCTTGCCGCCGAAATCGACCTGCTCGCGCAGCGGCTGGCAAACATCGGCCATCAGCTGCGGTTTGACCGCCAGCACCACCACCTCGGCCTCACGCGCGCAGGCGACGTTGTCGCCGCTGCTGACGATGCCGTAGTCCGCCGCCAGCGCATCGCGGTTTTTCGCCGAAGGGGCGCAGACGCTGATGGATTTGGCCGGATAGCCGCCCGCCACCAGGCCGGCGATGATTGCGCGCGCCATGTTGCCGGCGCCGATAAAGGTAATCTTGCGATGTTGCATCAAATCCCTCGTCTGTTTGTCAGGCCTGCGAGTAGTCGCGGGCGCCAAAAATTGCGGTGCCGATGCGCACCAGGGTGCTGCCTGCGGCAATCGCTGCCGCCATATCGTCCGTCATGCCCATCGATAGCGTATCGACCTGCGGATAACGCTGGCGCAGGGCGAGAAAGGCGTCGTTCATCTGGTTGAATACCGCCAACTGCCGCTGGTAATCCGCTTCCGGCGCCGGGATGGCCATCAGGCCGCGCAGCGTCAGGTTCGGCAGCGCAGCGATCGCCTCGGCCAGCGCCGGCAGTTCGCTTAACGCGATGCCGGATTTGCTCTGCTCATCGCTGATATTGATTTGAATCAGCACGTTGAGCGGCGGCAGGTCGGCCGGGCGCTGATCGCTCAGGCGCTGGGCGATGCGCAGCCGATCCACGGTATGGCACCAGGCGAAGTGTTCCGCCACCAGCCGACTCTTATTGGATTGCAGCGGGCCGATAAAGTGCCACACCAACTCGCCGCTCTGCGGCGACTCGGCGAAATGCCGGATCTTGTCTACCCCTTCCTGCACGTAGTTCTCGCCGAAGGCGCGCTGGCCCGCGGCGATGGCTTCTTCGATCGCCGCCACAGGTTTGGTTTTGCTGACTGCAAGCAGAGCAACTTCTTCTGGCGCCCGCGCGCAGTTTTGCGCGGCGGCCGCGATGCGGTTTCTGACATCCTGCAGGTTCTGTTGGATAGTGCTCATTATTGACCCGGGAGAGTGATATGGATATCGATGAATTCGTGGCCCTTAGTGTAAAGCATAATGCTTCCGATCTGCACCTTTGTGCCGGTCATCCGCCGATGTTGCGCATCGACGGTGAACTGCAGCCGCTGGCGGCGGCGCCAACGCTGACGGCGCAAGGCGTGCAGACCCTCTGCGACGGATTGCTGAATGCGCAGCAGCGCGAGAGCCTGCGGCGGCTGGGGCAGATCGATCTGGCGCTGCACAGGCCGGGTGGGGAGCGGCTGCGGGCCAACGTTTTTCAGCAACGCGCGGGGATGTCTCTCGCATTGCGGCGCATCGCCGGGCAGGCGCCTTCGCTTGCCGAGCTGGCGGCGCCGGCCATCGTCCCGGCGCTGCTGCGGCGCCACGACGGGCTTCTCCTGGTCACCGGCGCCACCGGCAGCGGCAAGTCCACCACGCTGGCGGCGATGATCGACGAGATCAACCGGCACCAGCCGCGGCACATTTTGACGCTGGAGGATCCGATCGAATTTCTGCACCGCAGCCGGCGTTCGCTGATCCAGCAGCGGGAGATCGGCCGCGACAGCCACAGCTTCGATGCGGCGTTGCGCGCTGCGCTGCGTGAAGATCCGGATGTGATCCTGCTGGGCGAGCTGCGCGATATCGCCACCATTCGGCTGGCGCTCACCGCGGCGGAGACCGGCCATCTGGTGTTGGCGACGCTGCACACCCGCAGCGCGCCGCAGGCGGTGGAACGGCTGGTGGACGTGTTTCCGGCGGAAGAGAAACCCTATGTGCGTGCCCAGCTGGCCGGCAGCCTGCAGGCGGTGATCGCACAAAAGCTGATGCGGCGGCCCGGCGGCGGACGCGTGGCGATCTTTGAGGTGCTGACGGCGACAGCGGCGGTCAGCAACCTGATCCGCGAAGGGAAAACCCATCAGTTGGCGAGCGTGTTGCAAACCGGCGCGCAGTCCGGCATGCAAACCTTTGAGCAAGGTTTGCAGCAGCGGATCGACGCCGGAATGCTGGGAGAGTGTGCGGGGGAATCGGCGGGCGTTTAGCCCTGCTGCCGTTCGAACCAGCTTTCGAGGATCACTACCGCAGAGGCGGAATCCACGCTGCCTTTGTCGAGCGCGCGGAAGCCGCCGCGATCGAACAGGTTTGCGCGCGCCTCCACGGTGCTCAGGCGCTCGTCATGCAGATCGATCTGGATGCCGAAGCGGCCGTGCAGGCGGTTGGCGAACTTGCGCGCCTGGGCGGTTACCGGTTGTTCGGTGCCGTCCATGTTCAGCGGCAGGCCGACCACCACCAGATCCGGCTGCCACTCCTTCAGCAGTTTTTCGATTTTCAGCCAGTCCGGCGAGCCGTCCTGTGCTTTGAAGGCCGGCAGGGCGCGAGCGCTGCCGGTTAACTCCTGGCCGACGGCCGCGCCGATGCTTTTGGTGCCGAAGTCGAAGGCGATAATGGTGCGGTTGCTCATCAGGCGTGTCCTGCGTGGTTGGCGATGCTGCGAATGTCGATACCCAGAAGGTTCCCCGCCTCACGCCAACGGCTGGCGATCGGCGTGCGGAACAGAATGTCGGTGTTGGCTTCGATGGTCAGCCAGGCATTTTCCAATACTTCCTGCTCCAACTGGCCCTTTTCCCAACCCGCATAACCCAGCGCCACCAGCACGTCGTCCGGTTGCTCCGGCGTGCCGAGCGTTTCCAGCACGTCTTTTGAGGTGGTGATCATGGTGTTGGGCGAAATTTGAATGCTGGCGCCGAAGCCGTGGCGCGGCGTATGCAGGATAAACCCACGATCGTCCGCCAGGGGGCCGCCGGCGAACACCGGCTTGTCCAGGCTGATGGCCGGATCGCGCGCAGGTGGCATGATCTTCAGCTTGCTCAATACCGTGGCTACCGTGAACTGCTCCACCGGTTTATTGATCACCAAACCCATGGCGCCTTCTTCGTTGTGCTCGCAGACGTAAATCACCGAGCGCTTGAAGCGAGGATCCTGCAGGGTGGGCATGGCGATCAGAAAATGGTGCTGTAAATTCATGGCGTTAGTATAAGGTAATCAATGGGTGAGAAAATAAACAGCCGCCAGTATGCGGCTATACCCGCCGCCTTTCAAGCCGTTGCCGAAAGGCGCGCTTTGGCGGGCGCGATGCAGGTTAGCGGGCGGCAGGCCGCCCGCATGACGCATTACTTCGCCGCCAGGCGCTTTTCAATCGCGTCCATCAGCATGCCGGTAATCGAGATCGGGAATGCCGCCTCAATTTCGCGTGCGCAGGTTGGGCTGGTCACGTTGATCTCGGTCAGGCGATCGCCGATCACGTCCAGGCCGACGAAGATTAGCCCTTTCTCTTTCAGCGTCGGGGCGACGGTGCGGGCGATTTTCCAGTCGCTCTCGCTCAGCGGACGCGCTTCGCCACGGCCGCCGGCCGCCAGATTGCCGCGGGTCTCGCCCTGCGCCGGAATGCGCGCCAGGCAGTAAGGCACCGGCTCGCCGTCCACCACCAGGATGCGTTTGTCGCCGTCCTTGATCGCCGGCAGGAAGTTCTGCGCCATGCAGAAACGGCTGCCGTGTTCGGTCAGGGTTTCGATGATCACCGACAGGTTGGGATCGTCCTGCTTCACGCGGAAGATAGACGCGCCGCCCATGCCGTCCAGCGGTTTCAGGATGATGTCGCCGTGCTGCTGGTGGAATTTGCGGATGTGCGCGGCGCTGCGGCTGACTAGCGTATCCGGCGTCAGCTCAGGGAACCAGGCGGTGAACAGCTTCTCGTTGCAGTCGCGCAGGCTTTGCGGCTTGTTGACCACCAGCGTGCCTTTGACTTCGGCGCGCTCCAGAATGTAGGTCGCGTAGATGTATTCGGTATCGAACGGCGGATCCTTGCGCATCAGGATCACGTCCAGATCGTGCAGCGCCAGATCCTGCTCGCTGCCGAAGCTGAACCAGTTCTCCTTGTCTTCCTTCACGCTCAGCAGGCGGGTGCGGGCGCGCCCGTCACCGGCGTGCAGATAGAGATCGTTCATCTCCATGTAGTGCAATTCGTAACCGCGGCGCTGCGCTTCGAGCAGCATGGCGAAGCTGGTGTCTTTCTTGATGTTGATGGAATCGATAGGGTCCATCACGATGCCGAGCTTAATCATCTTTTCTCCTTTAACCCAGGTCGCCGAAGCGGACCTGCAGAGCGGTAATGGCGGTGAGCGCTGTGGTTTCGGTACGCAGAACGCGTGGTCCCAACAGAATATCAGTAAATCCGTGGTCGGTGGTCATGGCGATTTCGTCGGCGGACAAACCGCCTTCCGGGCCGATCAGCAGGCGGACGCGGTCTACCGGCTGCGGCAGCGTGTTGATGCTGTGGCTGGCGCGCGGATGCAGGTTGAGCTTCAGGCTGCCGTCCTGCTCGGCGCACCAGGCCTCCAGCGACATCGCCTCGCGGATTTCGGGAATGCGGTTGCGGCCGCACTGTTCGCAGGCGGCGATGGCGATCTTTTGCCATTGCTGGATTTTCTTCGCCAGACGCTCGCCGTCCAGTTTGACGCCGCAGCGCTCGGAAAATAGCGGGGTAATGACGTTGACGCCCAGCTCTATGGATTTCTGAATGGTGAACTCCATCTTCTCGCCGCGCGAGATCACCTGGCCCAGATGCAGGTTGAGCGGCGATTCGATGTCATCCACGCGGCCGTCGCCGAGGCGCACCAGCACGCTCTTTTTGTCCACCCGAACTATCTCGGCGTCGAACACCTGGTTGCTGCCGTCGAACAGCTGCAGCGCCTGGCCGGCGCTCATGCGCAGCACGCGGCCGACGTGGTTGGCGGCGTCCTCGCTGAGGGCGATCTTCGCCCGATCGGTCAACGGCTGTGGATGGTAAATGCGGGGTATGCGCATGGGTTGTCTGATCCTGACGAAACGGCGCCGCGGGTTGGCGGCGCCATGAAAGATAAAGGCTATAGTAGGTTAGCTTTTCCGCTGCTGACAAGCCTGTTGAATATAGGGGTTGTGGTTGCCCTGCACCTTGGCGATACGTGCTTCACGCTGACATTCCCATTGGCTCACCGGATATTGCCGGTTCCACACCTCGAACAGCTGGGTTTGCTGGCGTGACAGCCGCAGCTGGTAGCGATCGCGCATGTAGAAGTAGGTGCGGGCAATGGCGCCGCGTGCGCGGGCGGGCGGCTCTGCCTGTTTATTCTTGAAGTCCACCTTCATCGGGCATTGCCCGTATTGGCCTTCGCCGCCGTTCCATTGGCTGTACATGAAGTTATTGCGATCGCCGTTCACCTCACCAATCGCCGGTTGCAGGTTGTGCAGATCGGTTTCTATCTGGCGATAGGTGGCGTCTTTGTTGCAGTTCTTGCGCCCGCCGTCCTGCCAGCACTGCAGCTGGTGGCCGAACTGCCAGGCCGGCACCACGTGTTCCCACTCGATGCGCTGCGCGCGCTGGGCGTTTTTACGCACCTGATAGCCGCAGCCGGCGAGATCCGGGATGCCCTTCTTGCCTTGCCAGTCGATGCGGCAGCCGCAGTAAAAACTGCCCGGCGCATCCTGATTAATCTTGGCCGCCGCCGCCTTGGCCTGAGAAAAGTTATTGATGCCGTGCGCCTGTACGGCGCCTGCGGCGAAAACCGCGATAAACAAAATTCTGCGAAGCATATTCCAAAACAGCTCAAAATTGGAAAAGCAGGCAGGGTAACGGAACTTGCCGGCAGTGGCAAATGGCGATATTTGCTTGTTTTAACGTATAAATCGTTTAACTAATGGTTCTCGCTAGCGAGAAATTTCAGTTTTTCGCCGCACCGGCGGCAGCGGTATTCGCTTTCGCCGCGCAGCACGCGGTTATGGCGGCGAATGGTGAGCTGGTGCTGCCCACAGCCGCAGCGGTAGGGGAAGGTTTTGCTCTGCACCGAGGCGGTTTCGAAACGGTGAGTGCGGCTGGCGGGGGTCAGCAGCACGCTTTCCATCATCCAGCGCCATTCGCGGCCGTGCGGCGCCACCCGGCCGAATTGGCGAAATACCAGCAGGTGCGCCAGCTCGTGTGGCACCACTTCATCGATAAACGGCTGTTGGTTTTCCAGCAGCAGCACCGGATTCAGGCGGATTTCCCAGCTTTGCAGCCAGGCGGTGCCCGCGCTGGTGCCGCGTTGCTGATAGACGATGCTGGGTTCGGGGAACTCGACGGCAAAATGCCGGCGTGCCAACTGCAGCTTTTCTCGCAGGCAGCGCATCACCGCTTGTTGCAGCGCGATGGGGATTCTTGGTTTGTTCATTGCGGCCTAGCTTAAGCAATGGCGCGGCGGCTGACAATATGCCCCGGCCTAAATCCGCATCCGACGCTTTCTTGGCGCTGTGCGCCGGTTTTTCGCCACATTGATAAGGCGATCGCCGCCGATGGATTGTAATCAATGTGTTAACTGCGGGATAATAAAGCGTGCATGATGAGCCTGTACCCGCAGTTCTCACCGAGCAAGGTTGAAACGCCGCCTGTGGTAATCCCTTACGCAAAGAGTGGTTATTTTGCGATTTGGCGCAATAACTGACTGATTAAAAATACGTAAGGTGGAGGCAGTTTTTTGACAAGGCGCCGAGCCGTGCGCCGCAAGTGTGAATTTAACGCAGCTGATGTTGCAAGTGAGAGATCAATGTCGAATAAACCGTTCCACTATCAAGATCCGTTCCCGCTGAAGAAAGACGATACCGAATACTATCTGCTGAGCCGCGACCACGTTTCCGTGAGCGAATTTGAAGGCCAGGAAATTCTGAAAGTTGCCCCTGAAGCGTTAACCCTGCTTGCCCAGCATGCGTTCCACGACGCCTCGTTCATGCTGCGCCCGGCGCACCAACAGCAGGTGGCCGATATCCTCGACGATCCGGACGCCAGCGAAAACGACAAGTACGTTGCGCTGCAATTTCTGCGTAACTCAGAAATCGCCGCCAAGGGTATTTTACCGACCTGCCAGGACACCGGCACGGCGATCATCGTCGGCAAAAAGGGCCAGCGCGTCTGGACCGGCGGCGGCGATGAAGCGGCGTTGTCGCGCGGGGTGTACAACACCTACATCGAAGAGAACCTGCGCTATTCGCAGAACGCCGCGCTGGATATGTACAAAGAGGTCAATACCGGCAGCAACCTGCCGGCGCAGATCGATCTCTACAGCGTGGACGGCGAAGAGTACAAGTTCCTGTGCATCGCCAAGGGCGGCGGTTCCGCCAACAAAACCTATCTGTATCAGGAAACCAAGGCGCTGCTGTCGCCGGGCAAACTGAAAAATTACCTGGTCGACAAGATGCGTACGCTGGGCACCGCGGCTTGCCCGCCGTACCACGTGGCGTTTGTCATCGGCGGCACCTCGGCGGAAGCGACGCTGAAAACCGTCAAACTGGCCTCGACCAAGTATTACGATGGCCTGCCGACCGAAGGCAACGAGCATGGCCAGGCGTTCCGCGATCTGGAACTCGAAGCGGAACTGCTGCAAGAAGCGCAGAACCTGGGTCTGGGCGCGCAGTTCGGCGGCAAATACTTCGCGCACGATATCCGCGTGGTGCGCCTGCCGCGCCACGGCGCGTCCTGCCCGGTCGGCATGGGCGTCTCCTGCTCGGCGGACCGCAACATCAAAGGCAAGATCAATCGCGACGGCATCTGGCTGGAAAAACTGGAGCACAACCCCGGTAAATTCATTCCTCAGGAACTGCGCCAGGCCGGGGAAGGCGAGGCGATCAAAGTCGATCTCAACCGCCCGATGGCCGAGATCCTCAAACAGCTGTCGCAGTACCCGGTTTCTACCCGTCTGTCGCTGAGCGGCACCATCATCGTCGGCCGCGATATCGCGCACGCCAAGCTGAAAGAGCGTCTGGATCGCGGTGAAGGCCTGCCGCAGTACGTCAAGGATCACCCGATTTACTACGCCGGCCCGGCCAAAACGCCGGAAGGCTACGCGTCAGGTTCGCTGGGGCCGACCACCGCCGGACGTATGGATTCCTACGTCGATCTGCTGCAATCTCACGGCGGCAGCATGATCATGCTGGCGAAAGGCAACCGCAGCCAGCAGGTGACGGATGCCTGCCACAAGCACGGCGGTTTCTACCTCGGCAGCATCGGCGGCCCGGCGGCGGTGCTGGCGCAGCAGAGCATCAAGAGCCTGGAGTGTGTGGAGTACCCTGAGCTGGGTATGGAAGCGATCTGGAAAATCGAAGTGGAAGATTTCCCGGCGTTTATCCTGGTGGATGACAAAGGCAATGACTTCTTCCAGAAGATCCAGGCCGGTCAATGCTCCAGCTGCCTGAAATAAGCGTTGCCCCCTTCGCCGCCTGCGGGCGGTGAAGGGGATTGTGTAAAGTCCTGTAGCCCGCTGGACGTCGAGTTTTAACCTGTATACCCTACGCGGATAGCACTAAAATTCGACTAATGGAATATCGGCAACAGAAGGTTTCGGCAAGCACATGGGAACGCAGGAAAGTCATATCAGGGAATTGCTGGTCTGGATTGAAGACAACCTGACCAATCCACTGTCGTTGGATATCGTTTCCGCCAAGTCTGGCTATACGAAATGGTACCTGCAGCGTATGTTTAAGAAGCAGACCGGATTATCGTTAGCCTCGTATATCCGCGCTCGCCGCCTCTACCTCGCCGCCTTCGCCTTGCGTTTCACGCAGAAGAGCATCCTCGATATCTCGGTCGAATACCAATTCGATAACCAGCAGACGTTCTCGCGCTGTTTCAAGAAACACTTCGCCGAATCGCCCAGCGTGTATCGCCATGCCCGCAAGCAGGACTTCAGCAATCTGGTGCGTTCGCTGGCGGCCAGCCAGCCCGGCGATATTCAGGTTGAACGCGTCAGCATTGCCCGGGGGCAATATGCCTTTCACGGCAAACATTACGCGTACCATCTGGATATCGAGAAGCTGGACAAGTCGCACCTGCCGCAGCGCAGCGCGCTGCGTGGGCAGTTCTATACCTTGCTGGGTGAGCGTCCGGCACAAACCTATTCGTTTACCCAGCTGGTGCCGGACGGCGAGCGGGTCAGGGTCGATTATACCCTGGGCGTGACGACGGAATACCCGCTGCGCGAAGGCGTGGTGCTGGAGGCGCTGCCGGAGATCCACGGCGAATTTTGCCGTTTTCGCTATTCCGGCAAGCCGGTGGCACTCAACGATCACATCATTAAAATCTACACGCAGGTGTTGCCCGAAATGGGGCTGGCCCGCGGTGACGGGCCGGACATTACGGTGTTTAGCTATTCGCTGAGCGGGAAAGAGGAGCTGCATCTGGAGCTGCAACATTTGGTGCCGGTGGTGCCGCTGCACTGATCCCGTCGGCGGCCGGCAGCCGGTTTTTTTGCTGCACGATCGCTGCCATCACCGCCAGGGCGATCTCCGCCGGGGTTTTGCTGCCCAGCGGCAGGCCGATCGGCGCATGGATGCGTTCCAGCTCCTGCGGCGTGAATTCGGCAATCTGCTGCAAACGCTGGCGCCGCCGCGCGCTGTTTCTGAGCGAGCCCATGGCGCCGATGTAAAACGCCGGGGTGTGGATCGCTTCCATCAGCGTCAGGTCGTCCATGCGCGGATCGTGGGTCAGCGCCACGACGGCGGTATTGGCGTGGCATCCCCCTTCTTCAATAAATTTGGCCGGAAACTGGCGCAGCAACGTCACGCTCGGTTTC
>Ga0153999_1000227_pt1 | contig 27192 bp, 23 predicted proteins | sample TSNC083MetaG_FD_104675 | JGI IMG/M metagenome (GOLD analysis project Ga0153999, IMG submission 104675) | Attine ant fungus gardens microbial communities from North Carolina, USA - TSNC083 MetaG | ecosystem: Host-associated > Fungi > Mycelium > Unclassified | place: USA: North Carolina, Lumber... | reverse complement strand
TCAATTGAAAATGGAAAATCCAATGCTGAATTTAAAGGCATTTACTTATCCGCTTTTCGTTCTTGGAATCATCATGGGCTTCATAACGTTCTTCAATATGTTATCCATGCTTGTCATTTTGCCTATGTATATGCAAATGGCTTTGCTCATTGCTGCTTTTGCAACCGGGCTCGTCCTTTTGCCAGGTAGTTTGCTCAATTGCATCTTGGCTCCTTTCATCGGACGCTTTTTTGACAAATACGGCCCGAGGGCCATTATCACACCTGGGACGATTCTCGTAATCATTGGTTATTTCGTGTATTCCAACTTCAGTACTGACACAGCTCTGTGGATAATTGTACTCACTCATATTGTAATGATGCTTGGCATTGGTGCAGTTCTGCCTTCTGTTCAGACCAATACGCTTAATTCATTGCCGAAACAGTACTATCCAGATGGCATTGCTCTGACACAGACAGTCCAACAAGTAGCTGGGGCGGTCGGAATTGCCATCATGGTGTCTTTGTTAACAGCTAAGCAACAAAGCTACCTTGCTACCAGTTTAAATGATTTACCACAAGCAACTGTTGCGGGAACTTCATTGGTTCTAAAAATCAGCCTGCTTCTGGCTTTTATTAACTTTGTTCTTTCCCTATTCCTGAAGAAACCGAATGTAATTGAAGCCAAAACTAAATTATAGGCAAGATTAGATGAAATGAATCTTGTAAGCTTGGAGCAGAAGAACATGAGCTAAATTCAATCTGCTCCCAAGCATTCCTGCATGATTAGCCAAACTATGCTATAATGAATAAGCACACGTCTAAGCTTATTTTTTATTTATGTAATTCAAGAGGTATTCCAATAATGAAGATTGCATATAATATAATTATATATGCTCTTTATTTCAACGGTTTGTTGAATGGGATGAGCCTCAAAAGGAGATAGGAAAATGTTCTCAATTGGCGATACAGTCTTTTATGAAACACATGGTGTATGTACGATTGTAGATATACAAGAGCAAACATTTTCAAAGAAAGCCGCGGATTATTATATCCTGGAACCTCTTCAGAATGAAACTTTAAAATTATACCACCCGGTCTCGTCAGATCATTCAAAGTTAACCCCGATTGTTTCCACTGAGATCGCAGAGACAATTCTGGATACATTCAAAAAACCCTCAGAAGACTGGAATGACCGTGCACCTGAACGTTCTCAACATTACCGAACTGTTTTGAAAACAAATGACCCAGTCCAAATCGCTCAAATGGTCAACACCATTTTGAGAAAAGAAACAGAATTGGAACAAGAGAATAAAAAGTTGCATAGCCAGGACGACCAGATTCTTAAACGCGTACTGCCTAACTTGTACAACGAACTTGCTGTGAGCCTCGATATATCTGCAGATGAAGTAAAAGGAAAAATCGAGAAATTGCTTGGCTAGTTTCATAAAAAAACTTGCATCCTACCCGGATGCAAGTTTTTTTATTGTACAAGTAGCTATTAGCACATTTTTTCTCATAATGCAGTGCTTTTAGCTAAATGAAATAAATTACTGATCAAATCTAACCTTTTTAACCGACTTCTTAACAAAACTAATTATTATTACATCTTTACTTTAGTATAAACGATTAAGATTGGGCAGTCTCTAAATTCATATGCTCTGCTTTTTAAATAGGCGAATCTTTAAATACATAGCTTCTTTGTAATTGCAATAATACCCTTCGTAACTTCCTTGATATCCTTTACTCCAACTCTTTCATCAGCTGCATGGGCATACCTTTGGTTACCTGGACCAAAATATAATGTGTCAACATTGTATTTCGCTAATGTACCCCCCTCAGCCCAGCCGCCGAATACATCAACTTCAAGCTTTTTGCCAAGCTCTAGCTCCAGTATCTCTTTAAGCTGTTGGAATTTTTTCGAGTTACTATCTAATTCCATTGGTGTACAATCAACTATTAACTTCGTTCGATAATCAAAAACAGGGTCTTTATCTTTAATACGTTGAGCAACTTGATCAATTTCCTCCTGAAAATCATCAATAGATTCATTAGGAAGATATCTTTTATCAATTACAATTTTACAGCTCGATGGTACACTATTCGCTTGAATACCACCATTGATTACCCCAACATTCATCTTAGCTTCACCTAGCGCCTTATGGGGATTTTGCTTATATTTCTCTTCTGTATACTTTTTGTATTCCAATATGAATTCGCATGCCATGTAAATTGCATTGTCTCCCAGCTCAGGGATGCTAGAATGAGCACTCTTTCCAATGAACTCTACTTCCATCCAGGCATCGCCCTTTTGTGCCGTCATTAAGACCTGATTGGTAGGTTCAGTTATAATACCGGTATCACAAGACGGTAACAATCCTCGATTAAATGCTGTGACTGTTTGTTCAGCATATGTTTCTTCATCTGTAGAAAACATTAAGAATACTTCACCAGGCAGATTTTGATTACACACATACTTAAATGCCGCATAGTTGCAGGCACAGCCAGCCTTCATATCACAGGATCCACGGCCAAAGATTTCCCCATCTCTTTCAATCGGATCAAGCGGGAACTCTACTCCATCCAACGACACGGTATCAAGATGGCCATGTAGGAGCAGCTTATATCCGTTTCCATTCTTATGATGTGCAATTAGAAACGGATTATCACTTTTTGCATCAATGATCTGTACTTCTGCATTCGTTTCTTTTTTAATTTTGTCATACATAAAATCTAGTATATTTTGTTTTCCTGCGACGGAGAACGATTCTACTTGGATTAAATCCTTTGTCAAAGCTACTGCTAAGCTTTCATATGACATCTTGATCCCTCTCCTTGTACAGTTTTATTTAAATTTTCAACTTTCCACCTTTTAAATCTGTTCTAATTGCTTTTACTGCCGACCAAATCAGAATGACATTCACAAAAAACATAGGTACCCCAAACACAGACGTAAAGGATTGCAAGATGCTTAGAATGTTCAAACCATCTACGACATGTTCTAAATAGAGAATTGATACTGGTAATACCATGAAGATACATCCCCACATGACTTTTAACCACTTATTCGGCTCTTCATTATCCTTCAACTGTTTCGAGGTGAGCATCGCAACAACCGTCGATACACTTGTTGCACTCGTTGCCAGATTGAAGAAAATTAAAATCAGGAAGACAATGATGACAATGTTAGCAATTGGCATTGTTTTAAGTACTGCTAATGTCGCTGCATTGTTACCTTGATTAAGGGCAATATCTGAGAAATTGGCAAGATGATTAACTTCCAGACCCATTCCATAGTTACCTAGAATTCCGAAAGAAATCCAGCAAGCAAGCGGTAATAACAAAGTAACTGCAACAGCAATTTCCCTAAACGTCCGTCCGTAAGAAACACGTGCTACCCATAAACCAATCGATATGGACAAACCAACATACCAAGCCCAATAGAAGATTGTCCAACTCTGAATAAATCCTGTCTGTGCCACAGCATCTGTGTAAAAGCTCATTTTGACAAAGTTCGTAATATTGGTTCCAATCGACATTACAAAGTTATTAAACATAAAGGATTTGGGACCTACTGCGAATACAAATATAAAGAAGGCAATTGCCAAGTATATATTGAAATTACTAATTTTCGCCATACCCTTAGAAATTGATTTCGAAGTAGCTAAAATAAAGAACAAACAAAACAAAACGATGATTCCGATACGAAGTATAAATGTATTCTCAATCTTGAACAAATCACTAATCAATTCACCCATTACGGAAGTACCCAATCCAACTGTAATCAACATTCCACCAACAAAACAAAATGCTACAACAGCATTGATAATGAGTTTAAGAAGACCATTTTTGCTTTCATCCTTGCCAAGAACTTCCGAACAAGCATCTGAAATTTTCATAGATCCTACTTTTCGATTCCAATACATATAGCCAATTGCCAATGCTGCTGGCAAATAGAAAGCTGAAGCAGAAACACCCCAATGAAACATTCCATATGCAGAAGCCATTTCGTATGCTTCTACCGATTTTGGTTTAATCCCAAATGGCGTTCCATTTACATAGTACATCCATTCAACTGTTCCGAATATGAGAATACCTGCCGCGAGCGCAGAGGTTAAAATCATTGATATCCAAGTAAATCTATTATAATGCGGCTTGGCATTTTCACCGCCCAATCGTATATTTCCATACTTAGAAAAAATCATATAGACTGCAAATATTGCACACGCAAAGCCTATTAACATAAAAGCTCCTGCGAAATCCTTTGTCATGATATTATAAAATCCCCCAATAAGTTCCGATGTCTTACTTGGCCAAATTGCAATTGGCACAACAATACATAGTAACAATAAAATAGTGATGAGAATTAATTGAATGTCTATCTTTTTACGCATGTTATTTCCTCCAGTTTTTATTGTTGTAATGAGTACTATAACTTTTCAGTTCATAGTTTTTCTAAGCTGTTTACTGGATCAGTATCTTACTTATGTATGTGCGTGATACCGTTCTACTTGTACCAACCTTTCTCTCACAATTTATCCAGTTGCACGAATATCATTACTTTTCTAATAATTTATTCATTTATCTTATATCCTAAGTATTCTTATTGCAATAAGAAATAATTTAAATCATGACTACTGAAGGTATTAAGAACTATGCTTTTTATAAGTACACTAAAAAAGAGCTGTCTCCATTTTGCGGAAACAGCTTTTGACCAATTAAGTCTTATAATCCTACTTTAAGACACTCATTACAAAACCGTCGTACCCTTTAATTCCAACTGTTTGAAGTGCAGTTGATTCAATTCTAGGATCATTTTTTAACATGTCCATAAATTTGCGTACGCCTTGTACTCTTCGATCCCTACTCTCCTCATCAATTACCTCCCCATCTCTTACTACATTGTCCGCTATTATAAGAGCACCTGATTCAGCTAGTTTTAGTGCCCACTGTAAATAATGAGGATTATTCGGTTTATCAGCATCAATAAATATTAAATCAAAAGGTGGGAGTCCTCTTTCTTGCAGTGCTGATAAGGAGTCCAGTGCAGGTCCTACAATCACTTCTACTTTGTTCTGGTACCCTGCATATTGGATATTCTTCCTTGCTACTTCTGCATGAGCTTGCTCAAGTTCAAGTGTATAGACCTTTCCTATTTCAGGTAATGCACGCGCTAGCCATATACTGCTATAACCACCAAGAGTACCGATTTCAAGTATATTCTTAGCTCCTTTAATTTTAGCTAACAGATACAATAATTTCCCTTGAGTTGGAGAGACATCTATTTCAGGAATACCCGCCTTTTTATTTTCACTAAGTACATCATTTAATTTCGAATCAAAAGGTAGCAGCTTATCAATGAAATACTCATCCACTTCATTCCAAATTAATTGTTTCTCCACATTAAGTCCCTCTTCTCAATATCTATTTTTGCAACCTATAGTTTTAGTGTATGTTAAAATAATTCATAAATAAAATACATCATTTTAATATAATTATAACTAAAACTTATGAATAGGAGGACGTAGATGAATATTCATGGATTAAAACTATTTCATCAAGTCGCAGTCACAAGTAGTTTTACTAAAGCAGCTGAATTAATGCGGATTAGTCAGCCTGCTGTTTCAAGTCAAATTAGAAAGTTTGAAAAAGAAATAGGGATTCCCCTATTTAAAAAACACGGACGTGGAGTCCTATTGACCGATTTTGGAGAAGAACTAGCAGAAAAGGCAAAATATTTTTTTGCTTTTGAGGAACATATTGAATCAATTATTGAAAATCATCGTCACGCTCGTTCTGGAAAAATCCACATAGTGGCAACCTATCTACCAGCAAACTTCTTGATTCCTGACTGGGCAGCAACATTTAAAGCAGCAAATGAAGATATTGATTTAGTTATCTCAACAACAAATTCGAAAGAAGCTTTTGAGCAGCTAAAACAATATAAAGCAGATGTTGCCATCTACGGAGGAAGCATTCTAGAAAAACCCAATGAAATAGAATGGGAAGAATTATTTGAAGATGAGCTTTGGTTTGTCGTTTCACCCCAGCATCCTTATGCAAATCAGCATATTTCTTTAGCTGAAATGGTAAAAGAACCTTTTATCATGCGTGAAGAAGGAAGCTCAATGAGAGAACACCTCTTCTCCCTATGTCAATCCTACGAGATAACTCCTCCAAAGGTAGCATTACAATTCAACGGATTAAATGAAACGATCCGTTCCGTAATGGCCGGTTATGGGGCAAATTTCATCTCATCCCTCGTCGCACGCGAGTATGTAGATAATAATAAGTTAGCAAGAGTATATGTCCAGGACATTCATGTTAAGCATAAAATAGCGATATGCACTAGAAAAAATGAAAAGCCAAACTTGTTAGTTACTAAATTTATTGAGACTTGTAAGAGAACTTTACAATAATGGATTAAACTGAAGTAAAGCTCCATATCCACTAATTAATCAGTGAATTACTCTTAATTCGTCTCCCTTAAGCACCTTTATGTAAACCAGTCTATCTACATTTTTTAATATGAATAATTAAATGAAACAACAAAAAGACTACCTCCTTAATCTAGGAAGTAGTTCTTCTTAATAAAATTATTCAATTCATTTAAACAGATCTGGATACATTTCTTTTGCAAGAATCTCCATGCCATCAATTGTATTATAGCTGTAACCAAACATATAATTATAATCTACTGCATAAATTTGTTTATTTTTGATCGCTTTCATGCTTGATAGCTTTGGATTCTCATAAATACCTTTAATTAGTTTTGCGTCTTTAGAAGCGTCTTTATCTACCCATTTCGGAACAATAAGCACATCAGGATCTGCTTCAATCAAAGCTTCAACTCCAACTTCTCCCTTTTCATCTTTGAACACATTGTCCATCTTAATCATCTTGAATGCATCATTGAAGAACGTCTCATCGCTTGCAGGATAAACATAAATCTCTTTAGGATCAGTCATATGCAAGTATGCAAATGTCTTTTCCTTTTTAATGCTTTCTAAATTTTTAATAACACTGTTTTGCTTGTCTTTCAGTTCTTTAGTAAACTCCTTGGCTTTATCTTCAACCTTAAAAATTTCACCTATATTTTTAATATCTTCATAGATGGAAGCGTATGTGCCTCCCGTAATGGATGATTCCAGTACATATGTGTGAATACCCATATCATTCAGAGTATCTACTGTTCCTACACCCCAGTCAGCATTATCAAAGAGGCCGCCGCGCCCGAAAACAAGATCTGGGTTCACACCCAAAGTAACTTCTTTCCCAACATACTCATCACTGAGTATATTTAACTTGTTATACTCTTGTTCTACTGACTTATCAGGGGCACCAAAGTTAGCTCCCACTCCAGCAATCTTATCTCCAAGCCCTAAGTGAAGCAGCAATTCAGCCGCTGGACGTGTATTGGCCATAATTTTCTCTGGAGCCTTATCAAATACTTGTTCTTTCTTCTCCCAAGTAGTTCCACCCTCAGCCTTCTTATAGTTCTGAATTGTAACTGGATAGTTACTCTCTGCTTTAGCCTTTTCACCATTATCTTTTTCTGTTTCTCCACATGCTGACAATAGAAGCGTGGCTGCCAAAGCAACCCCTGTAAATATACTTTTTTTCATCGTTATCCCCCTACATTCCATATGCGAACCCCAATCCATGAGTAACCGGATTGATATAGGTTCTGCATTTAATTTGATACAATGATTCAATCGTTTCTGACGTTAATACTTCCTCAGGTGTACCTTGTGCATATACTTCACCATTCTTAATTGCATAAATATAATCACAATAATGTGCAGCCGTTTCCAAGTCATGTAGCGCGGCCAATATACCAATATTCAGTTCCTTCACACATGACAGAATTTCAATTTGGTAACGAATATCCAAATGGTTTGTTGGCTCATCCAAAATCATGAACTTCGGCTGTTGGGCAATGGTCCTTGCTAGGATAACCCTTTGCTTCTCACCACCGGATAAGGAGAGAAAACTCCGGTCCTTATAATTCGTCAAGTTCGCCTGCTTCAAGGCATTCTCCATAATTTCATAATCCTCTTGCTTGTCCAGCTCCATCATTCGCTTATGCGGTGTTCGACCAAGCATAACCATTTGCTCAACAGTCAAATCGAAATGCATTTCGTTGAATTGCCCCACCACGCCAAGCTGCTGAGAAACCTTTTTCTGAGGTGTTTTTAAAACATCCATATCCCCTAAACTGACAATACCCTTCTGCGGCATAAGACTTTTGTATATACCTTTTAGCAATGTAGATTTCCCACAGCCATTAGGACCGATTAAGCCAACAAACTTCTTCTTCTCAACAAGAATCGAAACGTCTTTGACGATTTCCTTTTTTCCAATTTTCACTTCTATTCCTGCAACATTCAATTCCATATTCTACCCTCCGAAGTTGTATCCTCTCTTCACGATAATATAGATAAAGACTGGTGAACCAATAACAGATGTGACAATTCCAATCGGTAATTCAACATTATGTATCAATACTCTTGAGATAATATCCGCCCAGATCATGAATAGACCACCAAACAGAAGTGTCCCCGGCAACAGCCTTTTATGATCTGCTCCAAATATGCCTCTTGTAATATGCGGAACGACTAATCCAACAAAACCAATCATTCCTGTATACGCAACTAAAGTTCCCGTTATAAGTGAAGTTAGTATCATATAAATTTTGCGGAAAGCACTCAAGTTGATACCTAATGTAATTGCTGACTCATCCCCCAAAAGCATCGTATTCAATATCCGGTGCTGGAACAGGAATATTACACATCCAAGTATTATGACAACTGCCATAATCGGTACCTTGGACCAATTTGATGAAGCAAGGCTCCCCATTGTCCAAAATGTTACAGTTTGTATGCCTTCTGCACTATTGGCAAAATAAATAATAAGACTAGAGAATGAACCGCATAAAGCACCTATTACTACCCCAGATAAAATGAGTTTTATCGAAGTAAGCTTGCCCCCAATACTAGCCATCAAAAATACTGCAAATGAAGTAATCGTTGCTCCAGCAAATGCACCGAAAGCAACTCCGAATTGGGCCAGAAACGCACTGCTTCCAAAACCAACAAGAATCGCAAATGTAGCTCCCAATGTCGCTCCTGAGGAAATCCCAAGGATATATGGATCCGCGAGTGGATTCTGAACAATTGCTTGCATTACAACTCCGCATAAAGCAAGCCCAATTCCAACTAGAAATGCGAAAATGACCCGTGGCATTCTCACTTGCATAATAATATTCAAATAGGAATTACTCTGTACGCTATCCAATGAACCAAGCTTTCCATTCGTAATCATGTGAAGGACAATATCCATTGATTGCTTAAATGGAATGTTCACTTGGCCAATAGACACAGAATAGACTGCCGATAATATTGTTAATCCGAATAATAGCAACATCATTACATAAAAGTAACGATCCAATTTACCCTTCTTTCCTGCTTCGCCATTCTCCAATTTTTCACCCTCTCTCTTCTCTACCTAATTGATAATGATAATCATTCACATTGTATGATGAATTTCGACAAAAAGCAATACCCTTTCCTGAAAATTCAATTTACACTTGAATTTATATTGTTAACTGACACAAATTCTCCCTATAATTCAGTCGTTAATCTTTGATATTCAATTAAAATTCTATTGTAAGAGTTTTAACTAAGATTACTAATGAATCAGGTTTTCACTAAAAAAAGATCTGCAAACAAATTGTTTACAGATCTTTTCTTTCATTCAAACAGTACTAAGTAAAATAATTGATTCTAAAGCTAAAATGGCATTTTTAAAAAACTGCTTAAAAGCATTATTCATTTTAATTTACTCTCTTTATTTTGTAATACATTAAACCAGTTCAACTTATAACAAACTTATCTATTAAGTCCATCCTCCGATGAATAGCTTCAGTTCTCCATCAAGCCTAATTGGTCACATCATTCCAAATTGAGCCTCATGAAGTCTGTTATAGGCTCCTTTTAAAGAGAGTAGCTCATGGTGACTTCCTTGCTCCACAATACCATCCTTTGTAACAACGATAATCCGGTCAGCATTTTTTATAGTCGCCAAACGGTGAGCAATCACAAGTGTTGTACGACCTTTTGATAATTCAGTTAAGGCGTTTTGAATAGCTGCCTCTGTCTCAGTATCGAGTGCCGAGGTTGCTTCATCCAAAATAAGAATGGAAGGATTTTTCAAGAACATTCTAGCAATTGAAAGTCGTTGTTTCTGTCCACCTGAAAGCTTAACTCCACGTTCTCCGATTAACGTATCCAGGCCATTTTCCTGAGATAATATAATATCTTCCAATTGAGCATTCCGAGCTGCTTGCCATACCTCTTCATCTGTGGCACCTAGTTTGCCATAAGCAATATTATCGCGAATTGTACCATCAAATAGATATACATCTTGTTGGACAATTCCAATGTGGGAACGAAGTGACTCGAGCGTCATTTCTCTTGTTTCAATCCCGTCTATTTTTAGAGCTCCCTCATTAACATCATAAAAGCGAGGCAATAAACTACAAATCGTTGTTTTACCCGCTCCAGATGGGCCTACTAGTGCAACTGTTTCTCCCGCTTGAATCTTTAAATGAATTCCAATAAGAATATTTTTTCCATCCTCATACCCGAATGACACATTCTCATATTCAATATTACCTTTTAGATTTTTTACTTCTATTGCATCTGTAACATCTGCTACATCTGGCTCAATATCTAGTAATTCGAGATAACGTTTAAACCCTGCAATCCCTTTTGGATACATTTCAATTACTGCATTTATTTGCTGAATAGGTCCCAAGAACACATTTGATAATAGAACAAATGCAATAAACTCTCCATATGTCATATTTTTGTTGATTACAAAATAAGTTCCACATAACAGGACGAATAGCGTAACAATTTTCATAAGAATATAGCTAATAGATGAATTCCATGCCATAATCCTATACGCTACTAATTTTGAATTACGAAAACGTCCGTTATTTTCGTTAAATTGATTAATTTCATGTGCTTCGTTTCCGAATGCCTGAACAACACGAATACCACTTACATTATTTTCAACACGAGCATTGAAATCAGCAATGTCTTTAAAAAATTGATTAAATGCAACAGACATTTTTTTACTAAAGTAGATTGATAAAGATACAATAAGTGGAATGATAATGAACGTAAGTATAGCCAACTGTGGATTGATTGAGAACATTAAAGCAAAGGCCCCTACAAGCGTCATAACTGCAATAAATAATTCTTCAGGTCCATGGTGCGCAATTTCACCAATATCCATAAGATCGTTAGTCATTCTGGAAACTAGATGTCCTGTCTTATTATTATCAAAGAATCGGAATGATAGCTTTTGCACATGAGTAAATAGCTTTTTACGCATGTCAGACTCAATGTTAATTCCGAGTTTATGTCCCCAATATGTAACAATATAATGAAGAAAGGCACTAATCATATAAATCCCTAGAAGCGCAACACATCCCCATAAAATCCAGTCCCATTTAGAACTTGGTAACAAATCATCTACGACTCGATTAACTGCTAATGGGAAAGTGAGTTCTAATAATGCGGCTAAAATTGCGCATGAAAAATCTAGAATGAATAACCATTTATATGGCCTATAATAAGAGAAAAAGCGCTTTAACAATACAGTTCATCCTCCTATACAGCTAATTTAATGATAATGATATTCATTATCATTAAATTAGCATATCATAATCTCTTTAATAAAAAATGGACAAACTTAAGGTTTTTTTGTACAAATTGAAGGTAAATTCAATAGAAGTCCTACTTATCCCTACTAACTTTAGTGTCTCTTTATGGATGATATACGTTACCCTCGAATGAGCTTTGCCCTGCGCAATCAAGCGGTCCAAGGCATGATGGACTAGGAAATCAATCCCTTCTTAAACATAAAGATAGAGACTCCACAGGTGAATATTTAGCTTGTGGAGTCTCTATCTTTACTCTTTTAGATTTGTTAACCATTTTGCAAGCTCTTCTGTTTGTGTAAGAACAGCGAGAGGATCATAATACCAAGAACGTTCTTCTGGCCAAACATAGAGATGACCATTCTTAACCGCTGGTAGGCTTCCCCAAATGGGGTCTGACTCAAACTCTTCAACAGTCATGCTATTTGAAGTCATAATAATATAATCACCTGCATATTTTTCTATCATTTCTTCGGATATTTCTGCCCATTGCTTTTCTTTAATTTCTTCGGCAACATCAGCTGGTGGGGTCCTTTCTAATGCCTGGTAAATAGGTTGTCCGCCACGCCCGAAGTTATCACCATATACCCATGTTTTTTTGCCGCTATTTTCCATAATAGAGAAGCTTGCATTGTCACCAATTGCTGCTTCAACTTTGGACTTTGCTTCAGCAATTCGTTGATCATATTGTTCTAACCAAGCACTCGCTTCCTTCTCCCGACCAAGTAAATCTCCAAAATATTTAAGTTCATCATGAACATTTGCTAACTCTCCATAAGGGATAACTATAGTCGGTGCGATTTTGCTTAACTTCTCATAGTTTTCACCATTTCCACTAATTATGAGATCTGGATTGAGTGACATAATATTCTCCACCGAAGGTTTACCATAAACGCCTATATCCTTAATCCCTTTTAATTTATCCCTATAATAATAGTTTTTTATTGATAAACCAGGAGCCCCTATCGGAATAACATCCAAGGCAATCAAACTACCTAAATATTCTTCAGCGACTATACGCTTCGGATTAACAGGAATTTCAATATCTCCATTGTCTGTTTTTATCGTTTTGGTCGTACTTTTCTCCTCATTTTTAGAGCCACTAACTTTTTCCGTAGTACCATTTGTAACTCCACAAGCAGAAAGTATTAAAGTTATGAGTAATAAAAATGGAACAATAACGGCTAACTTTTTAGATACAAACTCTTTTCTTGTTGTCTGCAATATAATAAACCTCCCTAGTTATCGAAATCAACATTGAAATTGATAATCATTTTCAATTTCAATATTAATTGATTCTAGTAAAATTATCTATGCACACTAATGATATTTACCTCTTCATTTTTGTGATATTAATACGCTCATTAGTACATCCAGTTGTGCTTGAGAAGATAACGGATCATAGCCATAGAACAAATCTGGCTTGTCTAATATATACACCTGTTTTTCTTGAACCGCCTTCATTTTCAACCATATTTCCGATGAAAATAAACGGTTTATTCTATTCTTCACCTCTATATTTGAAGGTATTCCAGTAATAAAGATATGATCGGCAGGGTAACATGGGATAGATTCTATTTCATCCTCAAAATAGCCTTTTTCATTAATTTTTTGGTTAAGCAGTTTTACTGGATACAGAAAGCCAATATCTTCATATATGATTTGAGCTCCTCTACCAAAGCTACTATGGAAGCAGTAAGCAGACGTCTCAGTAATTTCCCATACTATTGCTGTCCCTCTAACTCCAAGCTGTTCATCTAGTCGTCGATTGAAATTCAAGACGATTTCATCATATTGTTTTAACCATGATTCTGCTTGTAGTTGTCTATCAACAACATTAGCAATGATCCGAAACTGCTCCCGCCAACTCGTGTTTATAAAAGGAATTTCAAGTATAGGAGCGAGCTCAAGCATATTTTTATAATTAGTTATCTTATTATAATCGATTATTACATCGGGCTGGGTCGAGGCAACATTCTCACAAATTGCATGTATGCTATTTTTATATTTATTTATTTTTCTACCCTCATTCACTGGATTTAATTTCTCCAACCAGGTCGTATATTCACCCAATTCTGGAATTACGCCTAATGCAAGCAGACATGCTGTATGATTACTATTAAGCACCACAACCCTTTTTCGTTTGAGATAATATGCAGAAGGAGATAGCCCAACCAATTGCTTAAACTTACGACTTAAATAAGTACCTTCTTTATAGCCGACTTCTATTGCTAGTTGATCCAATTTTGGCATTTCATAAAGTAATCGTTGTTGAGACAAGCGAATTCGTAACAAAGCTAAATAGGCACTAAAGGTTTGACCTGTATGTATGCGAAAAGTACGAGAAAAATGCTCTGGACTTACTTGTGCCAACTCTGACAACTGCTCGCGTGTTAAATCCTCTTGAAAATGCGTATCTATATATTGAATGACTTGTTCCATCCAAGGGCTCGTTTGTAGGAGTGTTCTTTTGGATTCGTCATATAATTCTGCTAGTAAATTCAAAAATAATTGCTGCAAAAGAAAAGGTTTATCTTTTGGTTCCATATTCCAAACCCTCTTCAATTCTTCGATCATACTTAATATTTTTAACGAACAACTCTGAATTGGCTTAAGATATTTAAAAATATTGGGTTGAGCTTCTGATATTATACAATCATATTTAATTAGAATTCCTTGTAATTTTACATTAGGTTTCTCAGTAATCATTAATTCATAACAACTAGGTAAAAACACTACAGAACCACGGGATAAATTATATTGTTGATCTCTTATATTAATTAACCCTTTCCCGTTAAAAATCACTAGAATACAAGGGTAAACTGTACTTTCCTGATTAACCTTACTCAAAAAAGCACCTAAACAATACACATCAACAAGAAAGTAATATACGTAAGGAAGTGGACGATTTCTCATTACTAACCTACCTTTTTTTATTTGATGAATGAGTTCATCATGCTTGTCATATGTAAAAATGATCAAACCTAAACTTTCTTTGTGTGTAATCTAAGAAATGGTAAAAACCTAGCCCTGATATAAAGTTTACTCAGAACTAGGTTCTACTCATAATTACAGAACAGTGTAGTAATAAGGCATTCATATCTCTTTATCTATGCTTAATAATATCCGGCAGTTCTCGAATTAATTGTTGATTCGTTAAGTAATCCCAGCTCCATCCCCTGTTTACATCTATAATATGAACTTTTTTATTCTTTACAGGCTCTAATTCACTCCAGGGTTTTTGTTTTAACAACATTTCTGTTTGGCGCTTGTCCTCATAACTATCTGGATGAATTAAAAAAAGTCTATCACCTACGTAATTCATAATATCTTTTTCTTGAATCCTTTTGTATCCTAGTCGGCGTTTTATTAGTTGATCTACAGCTGGTGTTGGTTTAAAACCATCCTTTTGATAAAGTATTTGTGACAATCCTGTTATCCCAACCAAGTATAATTGCTTTGTATCTGGAAAATACATAATGGTCGTTGCAGTTTCAGCTCCCACACCTTCTTCAGAAAGAGATTCCCACATCAATTTTGCCTCGGCATCGTATTCATCAAGACGTTTGTATACAACATCCCATTTGCCAAATATATCAGCTAATGTTTTTAAACGAGACGTTAAAGGTGCAAAAGTATCAAAAACTAGAGTAGGTGAATATTTAGATAGCTCCTCATATTGCTGTCTATCTGGATTTGCCATAATGATCAAATCGGGATTCAACGCTTTAATTTTATTACAGTCTAACGGTAAACCTACCCCTGTAATCTGACTAACTTGTTCTTTATACGGGGCTTGCCTGCTCCATATTTTATCCATGAACGATTCTGTATAGGATCCGACTGGCTGTATACCTAGAGCGAGTAAATCACCAAGTGTTTCCCCTAAAAACAGTATCCGCTTTAACCCAATTGAGAATTCTGTTTCATTACCAAGATAATCTTTATAACGGCGTTTTCCTTCTTGATATTTCATCGTATAACTTTCAGAACGTGCATAAATCTTTGGTGGAATTCCAGTAACTTGCCGGAATCTACGATTAAAATAATACTCATCTTGATAGCCTACACGAAGAGCTATTTCACGTAACGGATGCTCATTCCCTGTTCTCAATATCTGTTTGGCCCGTTCTATTCTGACTTCTGTTAAATAATTCAATGGTCTTTTACCTGTTATGCTTTGAAAAAGTGCACTATATTGCCAAGTAGTCATATTAGCTAGGCTTGATAGACGTTTAATTGTTATTTTCTCATCATAATGCCTGTGCATATAATCAAGTGTAAATGCTAATGCTTGAGCCGATTCTTCAAAATGGTTGGATTGTTCCTGTTGCTTACAAATAAGCATTAAAAGATCCTGAAAATAGTATTGGCGCAACAATTGATCCATCTCAGACTCAGGCACAGGCAGGTTATATAACTGTTCAAGTACAGTTATCATTTGAGATAACTGCTGAATCATAATCTCCGTCTGCCCAGAAAATAAATTACCTTTATACAGACTTGGATAACCGTCTTTAATATAAAATGCATAAAGCCTTAATTCATAGATAGTTATGCTATTGGAATCACAGTATAAGCTACGAATATCTTCACCTGGTAAACAAACGAGTAACTTACCAGGAGATATTTTCACCTTTTCTTCATTTATATAAATATTACCAAGTCCGTAGGTTGTAAAAAGAAATGTGTATTGATTCGGCTTCTCTTCAAATATATAAGGTTCATTTACATTACTATAGGTTTTAACACTTTCTAACTGAAATGATAGTTGAGGAACTGGTAAATGCTTAATCATATGCCGCCTCCATTCTCAAGTAATAAAAAAGACTAAGATTTCATATGGCAGTTAACACCAATTGAATCTTAGCCATTTATCCAAAGATTATGGGATATTATACAGATTACAAACTAAGATTGCTCCTTTAACATAGACGTCTACACCAATGATCTGAACTAATATAATTTAATCTTTCAGTCGGGATAGCAAGTATAGGAAGTACGGCGCTCCTATAACTGCTACTACAATCCCAGCTGGAATCTCTGATGGCTGTAAAATAACGCGACCAATTGTATCTGCAACCAAAACAAGAAGCCCTCCAGCCAGAGCAGAAGCAGGTATTAGAAATTGGTTTCTAGACCCGACTAATTGGCGCGCCAAATGTGGACCAATTAGTCCAACAAAGCCAATCCCACCACTCACGGACACAGAAGCACCTGCCAATCCTACAGCTGCTGCAAGCAAGATACGGCGCTCCTTTTCAATTGATGTCCCTAGACCAGTAGCTCTTGAATCTCCCAAATTAAGTACATTTAGTGTACGAGCCTTGGAGTAGACAATTGGAACAAGTACAATAACCCATGGCAGTAGTGAGATGACAAATTTCCAATTCGAACCCCAAATACTTCCTGCAAGCCAAGTAGCAACAAATTGATATTTCTCTGGGCTTAGACGAAGTGTTAAAACAATCATTGCAGAACTAATACCTGCAGCAACAGCTACACCAGTCAGTATGAGCCGCATTGGAGAAATACCTTCGTTACGTTTATACGAAAGCGTATAAATGATAATAGCTGTTATTCCAGCACCCGAAAACGCCAAAATTGGAAGCAAAAATACAGGAACAGATGCAGTCGATGGATAAAAGGAAATAAAGAGCATAACTGCAAGCCCTGCCCCAGCATTAATTCCCAAAATGCCTGGATCTGCTAATGCATTGCGAGATATCCCCTGTAAAACACAGCCTGATACGGCCAGCCCTATTCCTACAAGTACTGAGATAATAATTCGCGGCAAACGAAATTCAAATAAAATAAGTTCTTGCTTGTCTGTTCCTTGTCCGAATAGCGTTTTGATGACTTCAATTGGAGATAATCTGATAAAACCTGTATTCATACTTACTATAAATAAAGTGATAATTAATAATCCCAGAATAAATAAGATTGCTATATTTCTTCTCTTAATCTTAATTTGAGTATCTGTCAGATATGTATTGCTCATATTTCCTTTCCTCCTTTACGTGCAAGATATAGGAAGAATGGAACTCCTATCAAAGAAATTAATGCACCAATCGGCGTTTCATATGGCGGATTAATCATTCTGGCAGCAAGATCTGCCAGTACAACTAAAAGTCCACCAATGACAATAGAACAAGGAATGATCCAACGATAATCATGACCAACGATAAATCTCGTTAAATGGGGAACGATTAGTCCAACAAATCCAACCGCCCCTACTACAGAAACTGCCGCTCCAGCTAGAATCAATACGATAATCATGCCAAAGAGTTTTATCGTTTTTACATTTTGACCAAGCCCAATTGATACTTCTTCTCCAAGACTTAATAGGGTAATTGATTTAGATAAAATTATTGCACCGATCATCGCCACAATAATCCATGGGGACATGATTTGAAGGTTAATCCATTTCGTTCCAGATACACCGCCTGCATACCAAAACGCTAAATCTTGCCCAATTCTAAAATATAGAGCAATACCCTCACTGAGTGCCCCCAATAATGCACTTACTGCAGCTCCTGCAAGTACAAGTCGCATTGGCGTTAGCCCATTTCTCGACATGGAACCTACACCATAGACAATGACGACACCTAGTCCTGCACCTAAAAAAGAGTACATAATTAAGTACATGTAAGGTAAACCAGGGAAAAAGGCAAAACATAAAGCTAACATAAATGCAGCACCAGCATTAAGGCCCAAGAGACCTGAATCAGCAAGTGGATTTCGAGTCATTCCTTGCATTAGTGCACCAGCAACTGCAAAACAAGCACCAACCATCGCAGCACCTAAAACACGTGGCAAACGAATTTCTCGTATAATTTGATGTGAAGTAATATCAGGATTAAAATTAAGAACTGCATTCCACACGGTCGCCAATTTAATATCCGCCGCGCCAAACGAGATAGAAAGCCCAATGGAGATAATTAAAGCCATTAGTCCAATAAGGAGAACAAGTATGCCAATAATTGGACGAGCTCGTTTATTATATTCTAAATTGTTGTCTATGTTCGAAGATGTTTCTGTTGAGTTAACCATTTATAATCTCCTTCGTCTATATTTCACAACCTTAATCTAACTATGAACCTTCACCCTCGCTCTTCCATTTGTAGAGGGTTGAAATTCTGTCTGAAAAAGTTGATACGATAGACAAATCGGATTACTACTAAATGGACAAGTAACAATGCTCGCTTCAATATTGAATACAAGTCGTAAATTAGAACCAGTCATTACTTGATTAGGGCTGCCTTCAGAGATAATTTCTCCACTTCTCATGGCTATCATGTAATCTGAGAATCTAGAAGCATGATTCAAATCGTGCAGCACCATAACAATTGTTCTACCTTCTTCTTCATTTAATTTTTTTAATAAAAGTAAAATGTCCAACTGGTGTGCTAGGTCTAAATATGTTGTTGGTTCATCAAGTATAAGTATCTCAGTATCCTGTGCTAGCGCCATGGCAATCCAAACTCTTTGCCTCTGTCCACCTGATAAAGCCTCTATTGATCGATCTCTGAATTCTCCCAAGCCTGTCACATTTATAGCCCAATTAATATGTTCATAGTCTTCCTTTTTTAAAGTACCCATACCTTTCTGATGAGGAAAGCGTCCATAGGAAATGAGTTCAAATACAGTTAGTCCCCCTGGAGTCTCCGTAGCTTGTGGTAAGATTGCCATCTTTTTGGCAACTTCTTTTGTTTCTAACTTATGAATTGCTTTACCATCAAGATAAACAGCACCCTTTTTTGTTTTTAACAAACGAGAAATAGCCTTTAATAGAGTCGACTTCCCACATCCATTTGGCCCAATAATCGTTGTTATTTTATTTTGGGGAATAGCTACACTTAAATCTTCAATGATCCGTGCATTTGAATAGCCAATGGCTACATGGTCTACTTTTAATGCTTCCATTTTCAAATCCTCCATTATTATAAGAAGTAAGTTCTAGTTTTATCAGTAATTATAAAGTAAGTTTATATTGATGATAATGATTATCAATTTCATTTAATTTATAATATATAATTAACTGAAATTTGTCAATATAACTTAGATAAACTGTATATTTATACTCAATCTTGTCGAATTAGGGCCGTGATAAGCATCTTTTACACTCATTAAACAGAAATTATAGCCTTGCTTTATGAATAATACATTATTCCAATCTGCTATCTCTCCTTTTAATGACCTTGTTAACATTTATATAGTTTGCACGCAGTCATTAATGAAGAATTAGTATTGGAAGTTGATTAATAATATTGATGAATTTATGTGAATTATAAAGAGTTGTAATGCTACTATACATAGCTTCCACTTCCTTATTTATAATAGACAAACAAAAACCACATCGCCGCATACTGTAAGCACAGTTGCCGATGTGGTTTTATTTAGTAATGTGAACTTAGCTATATCCAAAAATACTGTTTTAGTTTGCTTTATTGCTAATGCTGATCAAGCTCACCTGACTCTTATTCATAAATCGAATCGGCGCTCGGCTTGTTCCAAGTCCACTGTCAATATACAGGTGTTGATTCTTCCCCACGTCAAAGATTCCTTTATCCAGCTTCGGGAATATGCTCTGATCTGGCGCGATGAGCGCACCGATAAATGGCAAGCGCACCTGTCCACCGTGTGTATGCCCGCTCAAAATAAGATCAGCCGGAATGTATGCGTACTTCTCAACAATACCTGGCGTATGCGATAATAAGATTGTGTATCGCTCTCGATTTATATTATGGAATGCATAATACATATCCTCATGCTTTGTCGACGCATCGTCAATCCCAACCAAATTATAAGTAATATTATTATGGTCGAGTCTCACATTCCGATTGTTCAAAATCGTAACATTCCGTTCCTTAAGGCCCTCGAAGAATTCCTCTGAACGTACATTCGCCCACTCATGGTTGCCAGAAATGAAGAATACATCCGGATGAATTGCCGTGATTTGCTCAACAAGCGAAAAAGCATCTGCTAAATCAGTCGTATCTTTACTGATTAAATCTCCCGTCAATACAATTATGTCCGCATCCGAATTCTTTACAGCGCGGATTAAACGTTTATGATCGCGACCAAAAATCTTATTATGCACATCGGTTATTTGTAAAACTGTAAGCTTCGAACCTACGGGAATTTTATCTGTTTCAAGCTGAATTTTGTTGACCTTAAAACGATTCGTATCCATAAAAACTTTAATAAATAGTCCCGCAAGCAGGACAATTGGTGCGAATATCGAAAATCTTTTACCCATCATGTTCCCCCTATTAATACTTACATGGCGCCGATGATACATGCACCGTTTTCTATAATAATATTCAACCCTATTCCATAATTCTTGTCCAGAATGTAACGCTACGAATCTGAAAAAAATTCACCATGAATTATTTAGAAGATCCATTTTATATAGATCTATTAGTTTGTATCCTTTATACTCGCTAGACCTTTGCAAATGAAACTAATTACGATCCAGATTCATCAAGGGATTTAGCATATCATTATCTTAAAGTTTTCTTTAATCAGCCTCTCCCTATTCAATGATTTTTATAAGACTGTAATCATATCAAATTTCCCTTTAAAACAGCTTAGAGATCCATTCAAATTTCATATAAAAACATAATATGTATTCCTGCTCGTTTAATTGATAATAATACTCTATTATATCAACTTATCTATAAAAACAACTAAGAAAAAATTTGCAACAACTAAATACACATCTTTTGCTATTAAGTTACTTAGGAGCTCTTAAAACAAGATGCTTCAATTTCACAGTGAAATGTTCAAATGAAGCATCTTATAAAATGAAGAGAGTATTATTAGAATTGTCAGGAAATAACACCTAACCATCACTTAAGAATAAAGTTATTGCCAAACTTAAAATAACCACTCATAATAGTTCGAATAGAAAATTCTGCAGATCCATTTGAAAGGTTATTAGAATCCTGAGAAGCCAGTATTTCTAAACAGTATTTCAAAATAAAATGCAGTTGAACAGTCTGTCACCAGCACAATTCATAGCTGCTTATGAATCTGGGTTGATTAACTAGAATAAAGGAGAGATTTTTTATGGAAGATAAAAGTAAGCTACGTTTAGTACTTGCCGGAATTCTGCTTGGTATTTTAATGGCTGCAATGGATAATACAATTGTGGCCACCGCATTAGGCGCAATTTTAGGAGACTTGGGTGGGGTCGATAGTTATGTGTGGATTACCTCCGCTTATGCCGTAGCTGTGCTTGCAGGCATGCCGATATTTGGTAAATTATCGGATATGTATGGGCGCAAACGATTTTTCATGTTCGGCATTATTGTATTCATGATTGGATCGGCTCTTTGTGGTTTAGCCCAATCTGTCCCGCAGCTAGCTGTTTACCGTGCTATTCAAGGAATTGGTGGCGGTGCGTTGCTGCCAATCGCCTTCACAATTATTTTTGACGTATTCCCTCCTGAGAAGCGTGGGAAAATGACAGGTATTCTAGGTGCTGTTTTTGGAGCATCTAGCGTAATGGGTCCTTTGCTCGGTGCTTGGATTACAGATTCTATTAGTTGGCATTGGGTATTCTATGTAAATATTCCAATTGGTTTAATTTCCTTAATACTAATCGCTCGCTTCTACAAAGAAGCCGCAAAACCTATAAAACAAGCTATTGATTGGCTTGGTTCGATTACACTCGTCGTTGCAGTTGTGAGCCTCATGTTTGGCCTTGAATTTGGCGGAAAACAGTTTGCTTGGGCTTCTTGGCAGAGTATCTCTCTGTTCAGTATTTTCGCTATCTTTTTGATTGTATTTCTTTGGGCAGAAACAAGAGCGAAAGAGCCTATTATTTCTTTTTGGATGTTCAAGAATCGCCTTTTTGCTTCTTCACAGGTTCTCTCATTTCTTTACGGTGCAACGTTTATCGGACTTACAATTTTTATCCCAATTTTTGTTCAAGCTGTATATGGCGGATCAGCTACGAATGCCGGAATCATTCTAATGCCGATGCTTCTTGGTTCTGTTGTCGGTAGTGCGCTAGGTGGTATATTGCAAACGAAAATTTCTTACCGTAAAATCATGGTAATTTCTGTTGTTGCTTACTCAATTGGTATGATTCTAATGGGAACAATCACACCCGATACAGCAAGAGTTATCCTTTCATTATATATGGTGCTAGTCGGTTTCGGAGTTGGTTTCTCATTCTCCTTATTGCCAGCAGCATCTATGCACAAAATGGATTATCGTCACCGAGGTTCCGCGAACTCTACTAATTCATTCTTCCGCTCCTTGGGACTGGCACTCGGTATTACCATTTTTGGCGCTATTCAAACGAAACTATTCACAAATAAAATAGCTTCCGATTTTTCTAAGATTCCAGGTAGTGACTCAAGTAGTATCGAATCATTCGGCAATATTCAGAACGTTTTCCTTCCGGAGACTCGAAAAGCAATTCCACCTGAAATTTTGGATGTCATCACTAACGCCATGTCCAATTCAATTTCTACAACGTTTTTATGGGCGCTCATTCCTGTCGCTATTTCAGTATTAGCTGTTTTCTATATGGGCCCTGAAAAATTAGAAATACAAAAGAAATCTAGATAAAACTCAAACAAGAAGAGAATCCCCTAGTCATTTAACTAGGGGATTCTCTTCTTATAATTAGTGGATATATTCATTGTGTACGCAATAATCCCTACTATAATACTACCTATCTTTTCCTCCTTCTTTTAAATTTGTAGTTATCTTTGTACAAAAAATAAGCTAGTCGTTTATTTTTGTCCATTGTTGCAAGGAATTATTTATTCTATGATATTGATCGTCATAGAATAAATAATTGGAGGATGTTCCGTATGAAAAAGTTAAGAAAAAATATTTTGATCATTTTTAGTTTGTTTATAGCTGTCTTATTAGTTGCTTGTAACTCTGAAAATACGAATACAGATAAAGATATTGAAAAAGAATCGAACACAAAAGAAGCACAAGGAAAACAAACCCGTGACTATAAAGATTATATGGGACATGAAGTTGAAATCCCCACTTCCCCTAAACGGATTGTTTACCATGGAGAGAATTTTGGTGATCTTTTACCTCTTGATATTAAACCTGTTGGGACTTATACCGATTCGTTTAAGGGCTCCGTATTTGAAGACAAAGTGAAAAATATAGAAGATCTAGGCTTTCCTATTGACTTAGAAAAGACATTACAATTAAGCCCTGATTTAATTATTATAGCTAATTCTGATGAAAAACTTTATGAGCAACTTTCTAAAATTGCTCCAACTGTTGTATTTGATACTTTTGCACCTTTAGATAAACGGATCATTGAATTAGGAAATATTGTTGGTAAAAAGGATTTAGCAACAGAATGGTTAAATGAGTATACTGCAAAGGAAGAAAGTATGTGGAAACAACTTGTTAATGAAGGAATCATTAAACAAGGTGAAACAGCTTCTGTATTTACTTATTATCCTGGGAACAAACTATTCGTAATGGCGAGTACAGGATTACCTCAAATCCTTTACCATTCAAATGGTTTTAAACCCGTTGATAGAATTCAAGCCATTCTAGATAAAGAAATGGGATTTGAAGAGATCTCCTTGGAATTACTACCTGAATTCGCAGGTGATCGAATTTTTATTCTTACACCAGAAAGTGATGAAGCAAAACAATCGACAAAAGATCTACTAAACAACCCAATTTGGAATAAACTTCCTGCATTTAAAAACAACAAAGTATATACTCTGGAAATTCTAAAAAGTTCTAGTGACGCTTCAACAAGAGAAGCCCTATTAGAAGATCTCCCCTCTATGTTAAAGAAATAAAAACAAAAGAGACTGGGAGAAAAATATTTTTAACACAATAAAACCGAACTATACAAGAAATCTACTGTAAAGATTTCGATATAGTTCGGTCTTTTTAATTTTAAATGAAAATGATTAGCTTAAGCCTCCTGCTACGCAAAGAAGCTCGCTTTCCTGCGGGCAAGCACTGAGCCACTTCGGCGCTTTGCGCCAAACCGTCTCAGTACGCTTGTTCTTCCCGCGGGAGTCTTGCATCTTTGCTCCGCTGTGTCCAGTGCTCCAAACGAGGGTTACAGCGGAAGGTGACGCCCCCAACGGGAATAGCATGTGCTAGAGAGCAAATTCGGTAAACTACAGCCAAACTTTTGTCGAATGAACGAACCAGTCATTATCCGTCTTTTACTCATTAAATTTTGTTATGTTCCAGTTTCTTTTGTATTTATTTAACGCTCGGATACATAACATTTGTTGAATTATCACATTGAATACGTTGAGTTATTATCCCAAAACTACATTAGTTAAGAAATTACTGTTAAAATCTTATCCAAACTATTATTTCTATCTAATATTTTTTCTCTTAACCTGTTTTAACGTTGCTACTATAAGAAAACTAACAATCACTAATAGAATCCACGAACTTACCTTTCCTAAATCGACGAGACTCCAAGCATGTGTTTGATTTGGATATTTCCAAGCTCCAAAAAACGTTGCAATATTTTCCGCTACCCATATAAAAAAACCAATGAGGACAAATGAAAGCGCGAGCGGCATATGATACTTTGTTCCATTAATCTCATATTTAACCGATGAGAACCAAAATACGATCAAGACAAGTCCGAATAACCACCAACGGACATCAATCCAATAATGATGTGTAAAAAAATTCAAATAAATTGCAGTTGTAAGAGACACAACTATTAAAAACGGTGGAAATTTAATCAGCTCAACCTTTAACCTTCTCCACGCCTGGCAAAGATAGCTCGCTACACTTGCATACATGAATCCGCTATACAACGGCACCCCGAAAATTTTGAAATAACCCTCTTCTGGATAATCCCAAGACCCCATATATACCTTAAAAATCTCAAGGGCTAGTCCGATAAGATGGAATAACGTTATTACTCTGAGTTCGTCCCTTGTCTCAAGCCCGGCCCGTACCATCCACCATTGCATTAGAAGAAAGATGATCAGCAGCCAGTCATATCGCGGTAAGAGTGGAAGTGATATAACTTGAGTTAAAGCCAGTGAACCGAAAATGATGACTGGAAACAAACAAGATAAGGACTGCTCCCAGCCAAAACGGATGAGCTGTTGGAGCATTCTCATAATACGTTCACCTTTTGTGAACTCATAAACAAGAAACTTTTTCATTTCTTTATGCATCTTGTTGGTCCTCTTCAGATTGATACTCTAATAGATCCCCCGGTTGACAATCCAATGCCTTGCAAATTGCTTCTAACGTAGATAATCGAATGGCTTTGGCCTTGCCATTCTTTAAAATAGACAGATTGGCCATTGTAATCCCAACTCTCTCTGAAAGTTCCGTGACACTCATTTTTCGTTTAGCCAGCATCACATCAATGTGGATAATAATTGTCATATGATTCACCTCAGACTGTTAGATCGTTTTCTGATTTTATATGAATGGCTTCTTTTAATAACTTCTGAAGTACTGCAGCGAATACTGCGATTACCATAGAAGCAAAGATGATAACCATTCCGATTACAATTATGCCTGGGGCGTCGTCTTTCTCCGCGATGAGGTAAAAGAGCGGCATACCGACCACATACAGTAGGCTTATAATAATTGCACAGTATTTTATTTTCTTAAGAGCTGTTACGGAGAATACCGAGAATGCTTGGTTCTTGTCTATATAACCTAAAAGTTTAAAAGCTTGATAAAGAGCAACGTAAAAAGGAACCGCAGTTGCATACATATCGATAAAAACGAAATATTTCATATAAGTTATATTCGGATACAATTGCGCTGCAAAACTAGCCATCTCAGGTACGAAGAATATGCACAAAGCAAGTATTGGGATACCAATTAGAATAACAGCTATCTTTAGAAAGAGCGTTGTTCCTCGCTTCATCAAAAACACCTCACTTGTTTAGTATGATATGATTCTATACTAGAATTTATCGTTTTACAATAAATTAGTGTTGATAATTAATAAAAATAAAAGAAAATCCCCTAATTAAACCATTAGGAGATTTACTTCTTTACTATTTAATCATTTTTCTAAGGAGTCTCGTGTCGGGATTTACAAGTCTACATTATTTAGGATCATTAGCTGTTCCATCATAATCTTCATTAAACCAGAGTTGCTCGTTATCATCCACATCACCATTATAATTGATTAGGATTTCATCTCCTGCTTTTATATCTGTATAAGCATAGAAGTCAAACGTCTGATTGTCGAAATTAATTTCATAAGTCGCATTTGGTTCATAAGAATGGTTAAACAACATTCCATAACCAAGAAGAAGTGCAGAATGATTGATTCCATACTCAAATGCATAGTCACCGAGTAGCGTTTTTTCAATATATTGATCCTGGTCATTTGGATAAGAAATGACAGGTGCTTCGTGCAAAAGCTGGCCTTTTGGGATATCACATTTAGCAAATACCCCTCTATTGAATTCACCATCACTTAGTGTAGATTTCTTTACCTCAATCATTTAATTCACCTGCTTA
>Ga0153999_1000226_pt1 | contig 27448 bp, 25 predicted proteins | sample TSNC083MetaG_FD_104675 | JGI IMG/M metagenome (GOLD analysis project Ga0153999, IMG submission 104675) | Attine ant fungus gardens microbial communities from North Carolina, USA - TSNC083 MetaG | ecosystem: Host-associated > Fungi > Mycelium > Unclassified | place: USA: North Carolina, Lumber... | reverse complement strand
CGCACCTGCGTTCTTTCCTTTCTGCTTTACGTATTTGTATATACTCACATCCTGGGGAAATGTATTCCTTCCTGATCCAATTTCTTTTATACATTGCTCCACCGCGTCTTCCGGGCTGGCAAGATATTTATCAAATCGATGGTTTTCATAATTGCGATAAATATGTATTCCGGCAGCTATAGTCCCCGCCAAGAGAATAACGATTCCCACTTTTAATAGTTCTCCGGACTTTTTCATAGCGCCTCCTATATGTTTCATTTATATTTGTCTCGCTGTTAAGAATATAGTAAGTTTATCATAAAACAAGCGTGAATTCTACTATGTATGACCTTTTTTGCCTCACATGGAAAACATATTTCCGGGTCGGTCTTTGCCTCTCCATGGCGTTTTCCTTTATCCTGGCATTTTTGATTTGCCAACATGCGGAATTTCTGGCGGCATACATATTGATGGCGCCTCGCTGTGCCCCGTTTCTGCCGATTATGGGGATTTCGGTGCCTTTTGCGGCGCTTCATGCCTGCATTAACGGCTATTACTACGGAACTCAAAAAGCAAAGGTGCCGGCAAAGGGCACAGATTCATGAACATTTCATCCGTTATAAGGCCGGTGCCTTTTAGCTTATCCCCCCATTAGCTTAAGAAGGGGTGACGCCATAAAGGTCATCATCAAATGACCACGGAGTGTCTCCTCGCTTGCCATGCTGAGGGGAAGCAGTTTTCCTTTATTTTTGGCAATATCAAAAATTACCTCCACTTGATTCCTTGTATAATATAGTGGAAGAATCTTTTCTTGGTAATTTTTCGGGAGGCAATTAACACAAATACGCCATGGTTGATGGTTTTTTTAGAATTCGCAGTTAAATTTGTATTAATGTCAAATTACATTTGGAATCTGACATCATGAATAATTCAGGTTTAGTTCTTTAATATTTTTGTAATAATTCATTAATTATTTAACACTTTGTTGAAATGGGAATAATTGTATGTTATGTTTAATGCATAATGCGTAATTCAGTTGATTCCGTAGATGCAGAAAGTGCCAAACAGAATGATGCAGATGTAATTGCTGATTTAGGTTTAGAAAATAGTTTCTTTACCGTTTGCTCAGATAAGGAAGGTGTTTTTTCATTAGTTAACAGATGGTCCGATATTGTAATGTATGGAATAAACGATGTGAAAGCTAAATTATCAAAAATTATTGGGGAGAGTTCTTCCACAACAGATGATGTCGAATATATTTATAAAAAAGCGAAGATGGCACATACAAATTAAGCGTTAAGCTTGTTGTGGAAAATAATCAGCAGTATTATATGGATACTGCTTCAGGAGAAATTACAATGGAGTAAGTACAAATCAAGTGGGAGGACCCTTTCATCGGGTTCTCTTTTACGGCAGCACCCCTCATCCGAGAATTCGGACAAATCCACTCACCTCCTCATGATTTGTAGTGTACCGAGTATCCCTATGACACAATTAAAGAAAGCTGCCAAATGCCAACGTTTTTCATAACGTTTTGTGCCTTGAGCAGTGCGAAAGGAATGAATATAAAAATGATAAAAATTAACAAATTAACATTTTTAGTGGTTTGTGTTTTACTGCTGTCAGGTTGTACAGACCGTTCCTATGAACAAGAAAAGGAAAGGACCGAACAAGACTCGGGTGAAGCATCATATCACGAAGCCATTGCGAAATTGGAAAAGTTGTCTGTTGTTATGGAAAATCAGCTTCCACAGATAAAATATGGTGAGATGGATAAACGTATTTTGGATTTTTATACAGAATCGATTAAAGAAGAATATGTATTTTACGGACGATTTTCAAATTTGGGGTATTCCTATATTATGGGTGTTTGCAAAGGGGAGAATAATCCCCTTGCCGAATTGCAGTTAGGGCCGAAACGTGGAGAATTCCCCATGATAGATTATAATGAAAATTACATCCAATTAGGAACATGGTTAGATGATCAACAATTTGAATCGGTCTATCAGTTTCCGGGAATACATACCTTGTTTATGAGCGAGTATGGTGAAATGTTATTTTTAGGGATCAATCAGCCGGAGGATGCTAATTTGGGAATTGTTTTCGACCAGATAATAAATAATGGTGAGCAAGAATACCTGGAGTTATTGCATAGCAAGAAGGCGCAAATACTTCCTCCTGTTGTTGGAGCTTTTATTCAGGTGAGAAGTTTGGAAAAGGGAAAGTATCATTGTGCATATTTGCCGATTTCACAGGATGAGATCGATAGAATTGCATATGATGAATCAAAGATAGCAGACGAAGAAATAGAGAAAACGGCAATCGCATTTTATACTTCGATTGGTAACTGGCGCAATGGTGAAAATAGCATTGCGCCAGGTATCAATCAGGCAATGCTTGAAAAAGCGAAGAGCCATTCGTTAATCAAGACACATAAATTGAGCGAAATAGAGGATATAAAAAGGATAGAATTATGCAAAGTCAATAGCCCCTCTGTTTGGAAGGTGATAGAAGATGCGGATACGATAAAAAAAGTTGAGGATATTTTGCAGAATTCTCATTTTACACAACTTGGAGGATGTCCATATAAGAATTTGTTGATATTGACTAAAACGGATGGTTCTACAATAGAACTGCAACTGGCCGCAGATAGCTGCGACGGATTTATATTGGGAAGTTATACCTGCTTTACACCAGGAAAAGAACAGTGGAAGGTATTGTGTGAACTTTTAGTTATAAATGAAAAGTCTTTTCCCCCATCTGAGAGGGGGAGAATAGAATAAGCAGTAGCTTTGGATGCTATTATGATATTGGTTTCGCAAGCCATATCAATGCATGGGAGGTATCCAAATGGATAACAAGAGTATAGCACATACACATGTATGTAGCGATTCCCCAAAGATGTAGATGAATTAATATCTGCACACTTGTGGCCGCTGTCATGAGTGAAGCGGTTTTTTCTGGTAAAAGCTTGGAAACCCAAGAGACAGTTCGGCTTTCGATATCCGCATGCTCTGAAATCAGCAAAGAAGCAATATATATGGCATCGTACTCTGCTTAGCCTTTTTGAAATTAATTAAGATTTGCACCTTTACCAAGCATAAATTCCTTCATCCAGTAAAAACTTTTCTTGGGATACCGTTTCAGACTTCCATTTCCCTTATCATCCATATCCACATAAACCCAACCGTAACGTTTCTTCATCTCCCCAGTTGAAAGACTGACAAGATCAATACCGCCCCACATCGTATAACCAAGAACCGGGATTCCATCAATCTCAACAGCATCTTTGATGGCCTTGAAATGTTTCTCCAGATAGTTAATTCTATAATCATCCTCCACCCAGAAATTTTCATCCGGCTCATCCACCATCCCCAGTCCATTTTCCACGATAAAGAGCGGCAGCCGATAGCGGTCCCAAAACTCATTCAGCACATAGCGAAGTCCCAGCGGGTCAATGGACCAGCCCCAGGGCGTCGCATCCAGGTAAGGGTTGGGATCAAACGATAGCACATTCATCTTAAGCTCGCTGTCCGGTGTACAGGTTGTGGAACGATACATGCTGAAACTTATATAATCAATCGTGCCTTGTTTCAGCACCTCATCATCATCAAGATCCATAATCAGATGAACGTCCTGCTGCTTAAAATAATCTGCCTGCCAGACAGGATATTCTCCCCGTGCCATCACATCAATATAGAAAAGGGTACGACGCCTGATTGTCATCTGGGCAAAAACATCCTCCGGCCTGCAGGTTCTGGCATAGACCGGGCTGGCCGCATACATTGTCCCAAACAATGCTCCTGGCATCATCCCACGGCCCAGCTTCACCGCCAGCGCTGAGGCGATAAACATATGGTGAGCACACTGATAGGTCGCCGCAATTGTACAATCCGTAGTCCCCAGATGACTGTAACCGTTGAGGATATTGACCTCATTAAAGGTAAGCCAATACTTTACTTTGCTGCCCAGTCGCTCAAACAACGCCCGGCACAGCTTGATGTAACAGTCAATTGTAAACCGATCCATCCACCCTTGGTATTGTTCTGCCAGATAGACAGGCAGTTCATCATGACAAATCGTGATGAGGGGCTCAATCTTATATTTGATACATTCATCAACCACTGCCTCATAGAAATCCAGACCTTTCTCATTCGGCTCTTCCTCCATACCTGTTGGAAAAATCCGGGTCCAGCAGATGGAGAACCGCATACAGCTAAGTCCCATTTCCGCCAGATACCTGATATCCTCCTGATAGCAATGATAGAAATCTACAGCCTGATGACTGGGATAGTACTTTCCATCAAGAAAAGCTCCCACTGCTCCGTCCGGCATGCTGGTTCTGGCCGGAGTCTCCCCGTTGGTCCCATCCGGCAGCTGATAAGTCATCATACGCGGAGTATTCACATTCCCATCAGTCACAAAATCCTGGGTAATCACGCCCCGGCCATCCTCTCCAAAGCCACCTTCATACTGAAAATCCGCTGACGCACTCCCCCACAATAAATCTTCCGGAAATCTCATACAGCCTCCTTCGACTCTTGATTTTTATGAATTTCTCCGTATAAAATCTGATACAATTCAATGATCTCTTTGGTAAGGTTGCACTGGGTCATAGCTGTCATCAGCGTATCCTGGGCATGATTAAAAATAAAAGAATTCTCATATCTGGTTCCGCCCGCCTCACTTTGAATCACCTCAGTCTGAGCATCGTGGGCCTTCTGCAGCTGTACAGCGGCTTTTGCCATTAATTCCTCTGCTCCGGCAAAATCAAAGGTGCGAAGCTTCTTCAGAGCCTGTTCGGCGACAATTCTGGCATTACCGGCATCAATTACCACCTGCATGGCAACCTTGACAAGTACTGGCTGCTCTTCCTTCTCTTCATCATGGTTCATCATCTTTTCCTGCTCCTTCATGTTGTCTCTCCTCTTATCCGGCTGCTGCCTCTTTCTCAATTTCTTCTTTCTCATATACCTTAAAGAACGGATACCAGACGACCAGATAAACGATGAATAAAATAGCAAACCATAAGAGGCCTCTCATATCCTGTGTTACAATAACCGTAGATATCGGTGCCGGAATCTGTCCGACCTGCAAAGACATTGCCGGTATTTTTAGCAATCCCAGGCTCATGATTGCCCATACAATCACTGGCCCCAAAAGAGCATTAATCCACATCGGAACCATCAGCATCGGATTGAATACTACCGGCGTCCCATACATCAACGGCTCACTGATATTGAAAGCAGATGGTCCAATACAGACACGCCCCATCGTCTTCAGCCGCTTCGACTTCGACCGGCACATCAAAAGGTTAAGAGGAAGCGGGGATCCCTGTCCACCCATGGTAATCAGGCCAATTGCAAACATGGTTTCATAGGTTACGATAAATTCCGGATTTTCTCCGGCTGCTACCGCTGCAATGTTAGCTGCCAGGGCCGTTGCAAAGACCGGGTTTCTGATCGCCCCCCATACCCAGGGAGAGATGCCCAGACTGAAAAAGAATACCTGTACAAAGGAAAGCGTCAGCATCCCCGGCAAACTCAAAAGGAAATTCTGGATGGGCATAAAAGCATCAATAATTACCTTGTAAATATCGACACCTGCCTTGAATACCAGAAGTACTGAGATTGCAACTGATGCCAGAATCGGCAGAATATTATTAAACCACTCAGCAACAAAATCCGGCAACGTGTCATTATTTTCAAGGAAATGCAGCTTAGAATACACATGGTAAATAAACCCAACCATAAGTCCTGCCACAATTGCCACAAGCATGGCGGCCGGGCCAAAACGGGCATAGACAAACATAATCGTTGCACCGGTTTCATCATAAGTAGGAACAATAAATATCATAAAGACCAATATCCCAGTCAGTCCTGCATTAACCAGATACTTCTGAAGGTTCAGTTTTTCCATCAACTGTGATGCAACAACAAAAGCAACGATCAATGCCAGAAACCGAAACGTATAATTGATGATAACATCAAAGTTCGGCAACACCGGAATAAAGGCCCGAAATACATTGTATATGTAAATAACCGAACCGGTTAATATAAACGGCAGGATCTTCTGCATCGCACTTGATACCGCTGCAATATAAGGCTGCGAAAAAACTTTTTTTGTGGCTGGAGCAAGGACATTGCTCAGCCAATCCATAAACTTATTCATCCTCTGTCCCTCCCTAATTTGATAACACTAGATTCTGTGCAAATTCAACCAGACGTTTTCCGTCAATCTGTCCATAAATATCCTGCGGGATTACACCAACAGCAATCGGATAAGAGGCACACATGCTCTTAAAATTCTCCAGCTGGTTTTCATAATGAGGCCCCAAAAGCAAAACATCAATCGTTTCCAGATACCCGTTTACCTGACTCTCGCTTCTCGCATCAACGGTCAGGCTGATTCCCATTTTCTTCGCATACTTTCTCCCCTGCTGAGCCAGCAGGCCACTGGAAAATCCTGCTCCGCAGCAAAGCAACACACGTAATTCGCTCATTCCACAAAACTCCTTCCTATCCTGTAATACTCCCAATGAATGTCCATTTCAAACCGCAATTGCAAGTTTAGATTAATCTGCTGTCATTGTAATATAATGTTTCCCCAGGTTTCAACCAAAAATTTTCAGTCCAGTGTGAAAATCTTTGGTTGAACTGCCACTATATACAATGATATGATAACAGCAGATTACAAGTATTTTTAAAAGGAGGCAGATATTATGCAGGAAAAACAAATCTCCATGATCAGAAACATTTCTAAAAGTTTAAAACCAGTTTCCTGTAAACAGCTGGCTTCTCATCTCAATGTATCAACACGAACCGTTATTAACTATATTAATGATATCAACAGCCGATACCCGGAGCCGGTTATCCTAACAACCCCAAACGGTTATGTCATTGACCGTACCAAGACTGCCGGCCTGTTAGATAAATTAAGCTTAATTCCCGATGGATACCGGGAACGCTCTTTTTATATCTGCAAACAGTTATTGCTTGGAAGCATGAAACAACTGGATGCATTCGATCTCAGTGATGAAATGTGCATCAGCTATTCTCTGCTTAAAAATGATTTACAGAAAATGAACCAGTCCTTTGCCTACCTTAATGTGAAATTCATCATTAAAAATAACAGTGTCTCCATCTTTGGGTCAGAGCAAGATAAGCGTAAGCTGATGAACCATATCCTGACCCAGGCCCAGGAAGCTCATCTGCTGGATCTTGTGACATTAAAACAATATTTCCCGCAAGAGATGGTTGATACCCTTCAGAAGATATTGGATGAGGTATATCAGAAAACCGGATATTACCTGAACGATTTCTCCAAACGAAATATGCTCTTGCACATTCTGATTATGGTAATCCGCATTATCCACGGCAATATCATTCATACAGATGCAGAACAGAACTTAAGCATTCTCACCGCATCTGATGCAGATCGCAAGCTTGCAGATATATTATGTGATGAACTGAATAAACGGCTGGGAATCACAATCGATTCAGCAGATAAGCTTCAGCTTTATTTTCTAATCAAATCAAATTCAACTCTGCTGGAAGCGAAAACCGAAGAATCTCTGGCCGAATATGTCGGCAGCGAATTGCTGGAGGAAGTCAAAGAAATTGTGTACGACACGGAACAAAGATTTTGCATCCGGCTTGACAGTAGTGAATTCTTTGTTCGTCTTGCACTTCATGTCAGCTGTATGCAGGTGAGGAGCCTCAATCATATCCAGATTATTAATCCGTTGAAGACCTCACTGCGTAATTCCTCACCGTTTCTATATGACATTGCGATCTATATGGTCTCGCGGCTCCGTTCTAAGGAGATTGTCAGGGACTGTATTTCGGAGGATGAGATTTCATTTCTTGTCCTTCACATCGGTGCCGAGATCGAGCGGCAGAATGTTACTGACAGTACAATCAGCTGCATACTCATGATTCCGGAATATCTGAACATGGGACAGACCATTACCCGCAAGATTATGCTTCGCTTCAGCGACCAGATAACCATTCGGCAGACGGTCACACTTGATGATACAGTACCGGCTTCTCCCTGCGATCTGGTTATCTCTGTGATTGATAAGAATAACGTTTCCAGCGGTCATTCTGTCTATGTCAGTCCATTTCTGACTGCTGCTGATTATGCGGCAATCAGCAATGCCATCGACAAAGTTGAGATGCAAAAATCGTTGGAGTATCTTGCCAGGAATTTTGGTTATTATTTTTCAGCTGATAATTTTATCATTGACCATTCCAAAAAAATGGTCCGCAATACAGCAATCGATACACTTTGCAATATACTGATTGATAATCAATTCGTCACCAGTGAATATAAAGCAAATGTATTAAAACGCGAAGATGCTGCTTCTACTGCTTACTTTGATTTCGCCATTCCCCATTCCATCTGTCCGGAGGCAGCAATCAACACCATTGGTGTGCTGGTTGCACCAGGTGGAATCCAATGGAATGAACACCAGGTTTATGTTGTCTTTATGATGGCGATTGCCCCTGATTCACTAAATGATTTCCAGATGCTGTATCGTATTCTGGCTCAGATACTTACTGACACCAGTGTAATAAAGTCAATCAGAAACTGTAAATCATTCCATGAATTTAAAACGCTTATTCTTAACCCCGGACTCTACTAACCATTTATAAAAGGAGAATTTTTATGGCTGTTTACTATTATCCCAGCTGCAAATTTACCGCATTTTCCCCCATTACCAGCAAGCGAATTACCGAATATCTAATCAAACGGTTTGATATAACGATCCAGGGTTGCTGCCGTCCGACTCATCAGCTGGTGACCGGAGACGATACTGCAGTATGTGTCTGCAATACCTGTGCCGCCATCTGCACCGAAGACTCCACAGCTCAGGTGATATCCTTATGGGAGATATTGCAGGATGATGATGAATTTCCTTTCCCGGATCTTCATCAGGAGACAATGGCTCTTCAGGACTGCTGGCGTTGCTATGACCGCAGGGCTGAACAGGATGCTGTCCGCAGTATCCTCAGGAAAATGAATGTGGATATTGCCCCGCTGGACGAAAACTATGAAAAAACCAGATTCTGCGGTATGAGCCTGCATCAGCCGTTGGTACAGGCCAATGCGGTTTTTGCTCCGAAACGCTTTGTGGAAGATGCTGATGGCATGTTTATATCAAAAGACGCCGAAGAGCAAAAAAGTCTAATGGAAGAACACTGCCGTAAGATACCGGCTGACAAGGTGATATGTTATTGTGTTCCCTGCACAAAAGGTATTTGTGCAGGCGGCAAACAAGGCATCCATCTTCTGGATCTGTTATTCAACAATATATAAAAGAAAGTGAGAAAAATGATGAAACACACCTATTACAAATCTGCAACCTCTTCATCGCCTTTAAGTGCTGCTGTAAAGGCAGGCGATACCCTATATGTCTCCGGTCAATTAGGTATCTGCCCTGATACTAAAAAAATGGTAAGCAATAATGCCGGAGAACAAACAGCACAGGTAATGAAAAATATCGAAGCGATCTTGACCGAATCTGGTTTTACCTTTGATGATGTAGTAAAAACTATGATTTTCGTTGCTGACAGTGTCGATATGCCAGACATCAACGCTGTCTATACTGCCACCTGGGGTGAAGACAAACCAGCCAGATCTGCGGTCCAGGTAATCTTCCCCAACAAGGCTGTTAAGGTTGAAATTGAAGTGATCGCCGTCAAATAACTGACCGCCAGATATGTTCTGTCACCTAAAAAGCAATTGATAGAGGAACTGCAATGAGTCCAAAAAGAATTGCCCTGGTCGGCTGCGGCGGACCAGGACATGAAATTGCCATAAGAATGCAATCATGATTGAAGCGATCAGATGCCTGGGTTAGCTTTATTTAATCCGGTATCATAATAGAAGATGGACAGGTATAACCAATGAGACAATTTTCTTATACAATTAAGGCTTCGGCTGGGATACATGCCATTCCCGCCGCACTTCTGGCTCAGGAAGCAAAAAAATATAAAAGCTTCATCTCCATTGCCAAGGATACAACAGAATCCGATATTACAAAGCTTTTGAAGGTAGTGGCAATGTCTGTAAAAAAGGGAGACTCTGTTCTTGTTAATGTGGAAGGCGATGATGAGGAACTGGCCGCTGGTGAGATGGAGGCTTTTTTCCAGAGATATCTATAAAGATATCATCCCAATTAGGTCCGTTTGCAAAGAACTACACGCAGACCGTGAAACGAGCTGCTGACAATTTATTGTGATGGTGTTTGTTTTTTTTAAATGAAAGTGAGCCAGGAAGCCACACGGATAGGTTTTTGGCTCAATAATCGATTCGAGCTATTGTTTCATCTTGACTAATTCAATCGCCTCCTTCCCGGTCATGTGCTCTATTGACAATTCAAACATACACAGTGGCTTCCATTCTCTGTCAATGGCCTGCTGCCGACCGTTGGCATTGTCATCAGGAGCATACTTAATTGCCAATTTCTCGATCAAATTTCTTTTTTCGTTCTCATTTTCCAACACCCGAACTTTACCGAATGCTATCACACTTCTAAAATAAGTCGTGTATTCCTCAGGTACAATATAATCCCGGTCAATAATACAAAAAGAAGCTTTTTCACATTTTTTCAGCGCATCCATTTTATGACCGCTTTGGGCTCCATGAAAGTAAATCTTGGAATCATAATACACATAACTAAGCGGAACTGCATATGGGTAATCATCATCTCCCAACAGTGCCAATACTCCCGATGTTCCTCTGCCCAAAATCTCGATACTCTCTTCCAGTGACAACAATTGTTTCTTTCTTCGCATTTCTCTAAACATAGATACCTCCTTTTATTTTTTGTTATGAGTGATATAAAACATCATGCCAATTACTGCAACCAGCAGCTCTGCTGCCGGGAAAGAGCACCACAAACCAACTAATAATTCCTGAAAGAATCAGCATGGTTGTCAATGCATATTTCATAACTGTTTGAATATTAGCGATTTTTCCAGTACCATAGTTTCTGCTGACAAGAGGCTGAATTCCTTGAGCAATCCCTGTGTAAATCGCCATAATTACCAATGACAGATTGGCAACAACTCCATATGCTGCCACCCCTACATTCCCCTGCAATCGTAGGATGATAGAATTAAACACTATCATAACAATCCCAGAAGACACTTCTGTTATCAGAGAAGGGACACCGATTAAAAGGATACTGACTACCAGACGGCCATCTAGCTTGCATCTTTTAAAATGAAAACCGTTTTAAATACCCAGTCCAAAACTATATTGGAAAGGCTTCCGCCGATCATCGCCATCATCGAAAGCTGGGGCGCACCGTCATTACGGACAAAACAAAGCAATACGTTGTTGAGCAAAAAGGCTGGAGCAAATAAAAGAATAACCTGCAAATAGGTTTTGGACATGTTAAACACACTTACATCTGCACCAAAAAAGAATATAATTGTGCCGGAAAAAAGAACTCCCAGCATAATAAAAAATGCAGCAAACCCTGCAGCAATTATAACGGCATTTGAAAAGGTCTGGTTCGCCGCCACACTGTCATTCTGACTTTTCCGAATGGAATACCTGGTTGCTCCCCCCATGCCAATCATCAAGCCACTTCCGTGAATGAAGCTGTAGACCGGGATTGCTAAATTGAGCGCAGTCAGACCATTCGTGCCGAGCCCCTTGGATACAAAAAAGGTATCAGCAAGTATGTAGCAGGACAGTCCAATCATTCCCATGACATTTAAAGATGAATACTTGGCAAAATCTTTAAAACAAGTTGATTTCGACATATAGATAACTCCTCGTATTTCAATATTGGATATTCTGCCAAGATAACATGATCTGGTTTTATACAAAAAATATATAGCGCTGGTTTCGTATCTTCATTGGCCTAATGATACGAAATCAACGCTATAAACTTACCCGGCGGTAAGCAGAACTCCATTATATAGTTGAATTAATATAGCACAGCGATTTGCTTCTGTCAAGCGAAAATGATACTTTTGCTATGGCCGTCTGACCATTCTTCCGCTTTAACTGTCTTTTTGCAGTGCTAATGTTCCCGTCCTGGCCAGTTCAACAATGCCAAAGATACGCAGCTGTTCAATCAGTTCATCCACTCGTTCCGGGTCGCTATAATATTCTATGATGATTGTCTGTGCTGACAGTTGGGCAACATTTGCCCCTGCTAACCTGCAGATATTGATAATATCAGCCCGATTGGTTTTGTTATGACTGATTTTTACCAGCAATACTTCCCGTTTGATACAATTTATCTCATCCAGTCTGCGTACTTTAATGATATCCAGCTTTTTGTTTAACTGCTTCTCAATTTGTTCCAGTGTTCTTTCATCTCCCGTTGACACAATTGTCATACTTGAAGTTAACGCATCCTCAGTCTCTCCTACCGCAAGACTGTCAATATTAAATCCCCGTCTTGCAAAAAGTCCTGCTGTTTTTGATAAAACACCGGAACGATTCTCTACTAAAACTGAAAAAATCCCTTTCATATCAGCCCTATCCTTTCACCCGGTCGTATTCATGTACTCTGCATTCCAACAGTGCGGAACCCTTCTCTTGTAAAAAAGCATCCATAACCGGTTCTAATTGCTCATGATCCTGTACCGTGTAGAATGGTATTCCATATGCCTGCGCAATTCCGGAAAAATCCGGACTGCCATCTAATGCTACTGCCATATAGCGGTCATCATATATATTGTGCTGATACTCTCGTACCAGACCTAAATAGTTGTTTTTCATCACAACAATTTTTACTGCTACATTATGCTGCCTCATAGTTGCCAATTCCATCAAACACATTTGAAATGATCCATCTCCACATACTGCCACTACCTGCCTGTCCGGGCATGCCAGCTTTGCACCGATCGCAGCCGGCACCGAATACCCCATGGTTCCTAATCCGCCGGTGGTAAGAAAGCGTCCACGTTTCATAATATAATTATCGGCCGACCACATTTGATTTTGCCCCACATCCGCTACGTATACAGCAGTATCATCCATTTTTTCACTAAGTACCTGTATAAACTCGCATGGATTTACATATTCATCATGAAAGGTTCGTGGATCCAGGCAATTCTTCTTTATCGTCTGCAATTGTTCAATCCACCCATTTCTTGTTACCTTCTGAGACTGCTTCAGCATTTCCGTTATGATCACCTTTACATCTCCCACTAAGGGGATGGTTGCCCCCATGTTCTTTCCGATCTCGGCCGGGTCAATATCGATATGAATTACCAGCGTATCTTTTTCTACATTACCTGGGGTGGTTATTGCCCGGTCTGCAATTCTGGCTCCGACAATGATCAGCAGATCGCTCTCTTCCACCGCTTTATTGGCATAAGGTTTACCATTGGAACCCACCATCCCAAAATAAAGCGGATGTTTTTTTTGCAGCACGCCGATTCCCATCATTGTGGAAACAACAGGAATATCGGCTTTTTCGCTGAAAGCTCTTATCTCATCCTGAGCTTCTCCTAAAATCACTCCGCCACCCACGCATAGCAGTGGCTTTTCCGCTTTATCTATGGCATTTAATACTTTTTTTATCTGCGCACCATTGCCATTTCTGGTGGGTTTATAGCCACGGATTGTTACTTCTCCTGGCAGATAGTTCTTAAATTCTGCATTTTGAATATCAATTGGAATATCAATAAGTACAGGCCCCTTTCTTCCTGTAGACGCAATATAAAAGGCCTCTTTCATAATTCTCGGAATCTCCGCCGCCTCTTTCACCAGATAGCTATATTTTACAAACGCTTCTGCCGCCCCGGTGATATCTACCTCCTGAAACACATCATGCCCCAGTAAATCGCTGGATACCTGTCCGGTTATTGCAATCAACGGTATGCTGTCAGCATAGGCCGTGGCCAATGCTGTGATCAGATTGGTTGCACCAGGCCCGGATGTTGTCACGCAGACTCCCGGTTTACCTGACATCCTTGCATACCCACTTGCTGCATGCCCGGCATTCTGTTCGGTTCTTACCAATATATGCCTGATATCCGATTGATAAAGGCAGTCATAAAACGGTGCAATCGCTACTCCCGGATATCCGAAAATGACTTCAACCTTCTCTTGCTCTAAGCATTCCACTAATGCCTTTGCTCCTGTTATCATAACCATTCCCAGCCTTTCTTTGTTAACTAATTAACCTTAATCCTTTTACCATTACAACCTGAACTTATCTATTACATTTATAAAGAAGATCCTCCCATCTCCGGTCAACATCCTCCTGGATTCTCACCAGAAGATCTTCATTTCCCTTCTTAAATAAATGCTTGAATCTTCCTTGCGGCTTCAAAAAATCTTCAATCGGAAGTTTATTCTTAGGCTGATAGTTCAGAATCCATTTCCCGTCGATCACTTCAAACATCGGCCAATAGCAGGTATCCACAGCCAGCTTACAGATCTCCATAATCTCCGGTGTGCTATATCTCCATCCGCGGGGACAGGGTGCCATAACATTCAGAAATGCGGCTCCCGGAGTATAGATAGCCTTTTCCGATTTCGTGTGTAAATCTTTCATATTTCCAATAAAGGTGGTTTGTGCTACGTATGGTACATTGTGATCTGCAATGATTGATGACAGATCCTTTCTGTTTTGACTTTTACCCGCTGACTCACTTCCTGCTGGAGTCGTTGTGGTGTCTGCATACAATGGCGTTGCCGAGGACCGCTGAATTCCTGTATTCATATAGGCCCCATTGTCATAACACACATATACCATGTCATGATTTCTCTCCATTGTCCCTGACAGAGATTGGAATCCGATATCATAAGTGCCACCATCTCCGCCAAATGCAATGAATTTATAATTCTCTTTTACTTTTCCCTTTTTATGAAGTACCTTGTATGCCGATTCCACACCACTCGCTGTTGCTGCTGCATTTTCAAAGGCGTTATGGATAAAAGAATCCTTCCATGCCGTATACGGATACATAAAAGAAGATACCTCAAGACATCCGGTTGCACATGAGATTACGGCGTGATCCTCCGGATGGAGACCGGCCAGTACATTTCTTACGGCAATTGTGCCTCCACATCCCGCACACATTCTGTGTCCTGGTGCAAGACGCTCTTCTTTACTCATTATTTCTTTAAAATTGTAAGCCATGGTTCCCCTCCTATTCCCTTACAGATAAATAGCGATATTTCTCACCTGTTTTATTTGTTTTCAAAACCTCCTGCAAGTCCTCAAACACATTGGTAATGCTTTCTGTCGTGACATCCCGGCCACCTAATCCATATACATAGTTAATAAGCGGTATCTGCATATTTTCATTATATAAGGCATTTTTTACTTCCGCCCCTACCGGTCCGCACTGCGTGTTATAGCTTTCCGTACGATCCATACAGGCAATTACTTTCACATGCCTGAGTGCCGCCGCAATTTCTTCTGCCGGAAATGGGCGGAACATTCTGATTTTCAACAGACTTGCCTTCACACCCTGGGCACGGAGCTTATCCACTGCATCTTTGGCTGTACCAGCAGCTGAACCGATGAGCACGATCGCATAGTCTGCATCATCTAAACGGTACTCTTCAAAAAATCCATAGTCACGACCGGAAATTCCGGCAAATTCCTTTGCCACCTCTTTGATTACCGCTTTTGCATTCTTAAGACCTTCTAATTGTGCTCTCTTCGCTTCCATATAATAGGAGGTTACTGCGTAAGGTCCTACTGACAGAGGCTGCCCGGCGTTCAGCAGATATTCTTCCGGAGTATACTCACCCACAAAGGCCTTCACCGCTTCATCTTCTAATAATTCAATATTTTCTACCGCATGGCTGGTAATAAAACCATCCTGGCAGATCATAATTGGCAGACGAACATCTTTATGCTCGGCGATTCGGTATGCCTGCACAAAATTATCATACGCCTCCTGATTGTTTTCGGAAAACATCTGAATCCAACCGGAATCTCTGGCTCCCATCGCATCGGAATGGTCACAATTTATGTTAATCGGACCGGACAATGCTCTGTTGACGACAGCCATTGCAATCGGCAGTCTGTCGGAAGCTGCTACATACAGCAGTTCCCACATATAAGCCAGGCCACAGGAAGAGGTCGCAGTTAACGTTCTTGCTCCTGCCGCTTCAGAACCAATCGCTGCACTCATTGCACTATGTTCACTTTCAACCGGAACAAAAACGGTATCCACTTTTCCATTGGCTACATAACCGGAAAAATACTGCGGTATTTCGGTTGATGGGGTAATCGGAAATGCCGGCATAACATCCGGATTAATCTGACGCATTGCGATTGCGACCGCTTCATTTCCTGATACTCTTTCTCTGATTGACATTTATACTCCCTCCCCTACCATCGTAATTGCATCAAACGGACAAACGTGAGCACAAATACCACAGCCCTTGCAATGATCAAAATCAAAATCTCCACGTATTTTATCATTTACCGGGATGGAGCTATCAGGGCAGACCGGCACACATAACAGACATTGCTTGCACTTTTCTTCATGAAATTTCGGAGCATCCACACGCCATTCTCCGGTATGAAATACTTCCGATGTCTTGCTTCCTTGCACAGAACATCCAACAGTCAGATCTTTCCAGCTCACCTGTTCTGTCAGCTTTGTAATATCGGTTTGCATTATTTTACCTCCTTAAGTGCTAATCGCAAGGCTTTCATATTGCCTTCGATCATTTCCGGCTTTGAAGCAAATTTATGAGAGAAGGATAGCTTCATATCATTCAAAAACCGATCTTCTTCCATAATTTCACTTACTTTTACAACTGCCGCCAGCATCGGTGAATTAGGAAAATACTTCCCCAATGCCTCTATGGATACTTTTCTGGCATCAATTGTATAAACCGCACCCTGATATCCGTTCAATCGGGGAATCAGATCATTCTTATCTTTGGCTGTATTAATAATAATTGCCCCATCTGCTTTCAATCCTCTTGTGACATCAACAGAGTCCAGCAAGGTTTCATCAACCACCACCACATAATCCGGATCATAGATATTCGAATGAACCCTTATCTCTGAAGTACTAAGACGATTGTAGGCTGTAATCGGTGCTCCCATTCGTTCGGGACCATATTCCGGAAAGCCTTGTACATACATACCGGTGCCAAATGCAACATCAGCAAGAAGCAGTGCCGCTGTTTTGGCCCCTTGCCCTCCGCGTCCATGCCACCTGATTTCAATTAAATTCTTCATGTAATATCACTCCTTTTTGCTCATTTATCAATTGACCTTACTTCGACGAGATTGGTATGTTGTGGGTTCCCCTTGGCGAGCGGTGTCGGCCGGGTAGAAGTGAGTACATTTATGGAACCTCGCGAGTCAATACCCGATTTATCCGGAGTATACCACGCTCCTTGTGGAATTGCGGCAACTCCTTTAATAACACGGTTTGTAACCTTTGCCGGTATATGAATTCTTCCTCTGTCGTTAAACACTTCCACAATGTTGCCGTCAGATATGCTGCGTACAGCAGCATCGTCCGGATGTATCCATATCATTTGTGGTTCCACTTCCTCCAGCCATGGATTGTTATCGTGAATGGAATGGCATCGGCGTTTGGTATGCCAGCCTATTAATTGTAACGGATATTTTTTGATTAACGGGTCGCCCGGCCCTTCTGGGCATGCTACATAGCAGGGTATCGCAGGGATTTCATAAGGCCTATTCATCTCATGCAGGCGTTTTGAAAAGATCTCAATTTTACCGGATGGCGTGGCAAATTTGTTGTTTTCAGGATCCCGTATTTGCGCTTCATAAGCGATATAGGGCGGCGAGTTCTCATAGGTATACCCGCCTTTTTGTTTAAATATTGAATATTCAGGTAATTCAGGTATGCTTTTTCGCAAATTACTATATAAATGTTCCAGCCATTCCGTATGCCTCTTACGCCCTTCAGACCATTTATCCCATAGGCCAAGGCGCTTTGCAACATCCGACAACCAGTCATATTCCGTTCTACAGCCAAACAGGGGCTGGGTAACCTTGTTGTTGCATAGTATGTAATGGCCAAACTGCCATGGAGCGGCAATATTGTCTTCCTCAAGAAAGGATGGTGCGGGCAAAAGCAGATCAGCGAACCTTGCACTCGGTGTCATAAACACATCGGAACATATGATAAACTCACATTTGCTTGTATCATTAAGTATTCGTATAGAATTATTAATATCAGAGTGTTGGTTTACCAAGGCGTTACCGGCAAGATTGAACATCATTTTGATATTGGAATCCAGCCTTTCTATTCCTTCCAAGCCATCTTCCGATTTGGTCATATGAGCAGCATCTTCCATAGCTTTTGTCCAAAGAAAACAAGGGATAGAACCTGAAAACGGGTTTGGCAAAGCCGGGAGAGCGGGTAACGGGTGCTCCTGAACTGCTCCCGCACCTGCCGCGCCGCCGCCTGGTATACCTACATTACCAGTGAGGCAGGCCAGCATTGCCATGCTGCGTACGGTCTGTTCGCCGTTCCCGATTCGTTGATTACCAAGGCCGGGCAGTAAGCATGCAGGTTTTGCGGTAGCATATTCTCTGGCGGTTCTTTTGATGGTTTGAGCTGGGATTCCGGTGATTTCCTCCGCCCATTCCGGTGTTTTTGGAATCCCGTCTTGTATACCGAAAAGGTAGCTTTTATAGCTTTGACATGGTTCTATTCCGTCCGGCATATGTTCTTCATCAAAACCAAGACAATAGGCATCCATGAATTTTTGGTCCTGCAACCCCTCCGACCATATGACGTAAGCCATACCATCCGCCAGCGCACTGTCTGTTGAAGGTTTAATCCCAATCCATTCATCAGCAAAAGTAATCGCGGTATCGCTTTGACGCGGATCTATTACGATAATCCGAACACCTTTTTCCTTTGCTTTCGTAATGTAATAATTGCGTTGTGAGCCAAAAACAGTTTCAGCTGGGTTATTACCCCATAAAATGAGCAGTTTTGTATTGCGTACATCCTCGATGCTGTTCCCGCTGTAAATATCCCCGTAAATATACGGAGTAACATATCTGCTACACGCAAAGCTGTAGGAATTATAGTATCCAAGGTATCCTCCATCAATGCTCAAAAGGCGTTTTGCCAGTTCATCGGGCCGAATCACCGCGCTGACGCCGATACCGTAATTGACATACCGGGAGCCATAACCGTAGGCTTCTTTTATGCGTATCCATTCACTGGCGATAATATCCGCCGTTTCTTCCCATGATATCCGCTTGAAACGGCCTTCGCCTCTTTTACCGATCCGTTTCATGGGATAACGCAGGCGCTGACCGCTCAGGTATGTCTTGCGATAACTCCTCCCGCGAACACATGCGCGCACCTGTGGCAAGCCAATGTCACAGCCCGTATCCAGATGCAAAACGCATCCTTCTTGAACAGTCGCGCGAATCGCGCATTTACCTCCGCAGTTATTTCTTCCGGCAGTATTAATGATTTTTGCGTTGGAATCAGCAATCGCGGGATTTCTGCCCGACAGGCTGTTGTCATGACATACCAAGTCCTTGAGTATTACAGAAAGACCTTGCTCCTTGATTGGCAACAAATCGATCCCCGTGCCAAAGCAATCAAGCATGAAATCAGCAACTGCCTGGTACAAAGGGGATTTTGCATATTTTTTGATACCTTGAGCAACAACTTTGACCGTATCCAGTAAATAAAGCTCAATAAAACTGTTCATAGCGTGTTGATACTTCTCCTCCTGCTCTCCGTGCTCATGTGCATAAAAAGCACAGGCGGAAAGGTAACACAGGAAACGAAGCTGCTGTCCTATATAATCCGGAGGATTGCCATCCATATCTATAGGTGAATATCCCCATACATGATAGTATTGAATGACCTTCAGGGTTATTGCGTCAAGAAGAGTACCGTCATCGCTCACACATACAGAAGCCCATAACGGTATATAAATATCGGCGTTTGTACCTTTAAACAAATCGTCGTATTCCTGCTCTATAAGCTCGCTGCTACTGTCATTAAGAACGCTTTGCCAATATTCAGAAAAATCCGCAAAAAAATAAGTCAGCCAGCTGTATGCCACCCAATGCTCAATAATGTAATCCATGTGAGAATCCTCCTTCCTGTTCCATTATGTTAAGAAACGATTCTTTACCCATATTACTCAGTACCGCGTCTCTAACTGTTTGCAGAGAATGCAAATCGCCAAGCAAAGATGCGCCTACCAGCTTTCCATCCAGGAAGCAATAGGTAGCGAGAGTTCCTCCTTCATACAGACAGGGGTTTATCATATAGCAGCTGCCCTGCTTTTGGATGTTGCCGGAGCATAGTTCATAATCAACGTTTTTACCTTTCCCCATATCTCCGATCGAGAAAAGCGAGATTCCGGCAACATGAACCAAAATAGGGCTTGACTCCATATGGTATGAAAGGTTATCTCCCGCCGCGTTCGCTCCCGCGAGATAACCTTGCGTGATGCTCTGTGTCCATGTACCCGTGTTAATACCGGAAACTTCAGCGCAATCGCCACACGCATATACATCTTCGATATTTGTTTCCATAAATTCATTGACTTTTACGGAACGTCCGGTTTGGATTCCGGCATTTTGGGCCAAAAGTACATTGGATTTAATCCCTGTTGACAGAATTACAAAATCCGCCGGAAAAATAGTTCCGTCTTTTAACGCGACGCTTTCAGCCTTTTCTCCGCCTAAGATACTGTCTATTTGCACGCCTGTTGCGATATGGACACCCGCTCCCTGCAACCAGACCGCCAATGCTCTGGCAGTCGTTTCGTCAAGCAGGCGCTCCATGAGCGTATTGGCCAGTTCGATAACCGTTATCTGTAATCCTGATTTTTTTAGTTCCCAGGCTATTTCCAAACCAATTACACCGCCACCGATAACGACGGCATTCTTTGCCTTTAGCATCGAACGGCGGATTTCTTCAATATCCGTATCACGGCGCACCGTGAATACCCCTGTTTTATCCGCGCCTGGAATCGGCGGGACAAAGCTCTCGGCTCCAAGAGCGTAAACGCATTTATCATAGCTTACCGTCTCCCCATTTACCAGGCTGACCGTCTTTTTATCTGGATTTAAAGACGCTATGCCACAGCCCAATTTCATGGTAATGTTCTGTGTTAAATACCAGGCTTGGTCATGCATCGAGTGATCTTCAATATTGAATCCGCGCAGTGCGGCCTTCGAGAGCATGGGCCGGCTATAAGGGAATCGCTTTTCATTCCCTATTACAAGGATTTGCACAGTGCGGTTCCTTTCGCGAATTGCTGCGACCGCGGTTACCGCCGCCGCACCGGTTCCCAAAACAACAAATGTCTCACTTGTATCCCTCCGAAACGCCGTTACGCCATCCTTATCCGAGTTTTTTACATATCGAAGGTCGGCGTCGTAAATATCCGCCGCTTTCATCCCGCAAAACGGTTTCATAACGAGGGACGGATATGTAAGGGAGGATTCCGGTAAAAATGACATATCACATACCAGCGAATGTCCATATTGCTCTTGAAAAGCTTCTAAATTGCCAAATTTTAACGCACGGGTGGGGCATGCGTCTACGCATGCTGGATGCCTGTCCTTTTGCCGCAAATCGATACACGAATCGCATTTCTGGGAACACCCCCGCGTTGTACTGAGTGAGGGCGCTCCATACGGGCAATGATACACACAAAGGCCACAACCCATACATTTCCCTTTATCATGTACGACCGTTCCATCATCTGATTTGTGCATCGCGTTTGTGGGGCACGCTTCTACACAGGCTGGAGACGAACAGTGGTTGCAGGATCCCGAAAAATGAACAAGCCTGTGCTCGCCGTTAATGATTATTTCATTTGTAGCCACTCTGCGAAAGAAAGAACCTGTTTCTAATAAATTCTTTTCTTTGCAAGCTACCTGACAAGCTTTGCAGGCGATACATCGCTGTGTATTGTAAAAAAAACCCAATTGACTCATATCGATTTCCCCTTAACTAGCAATTAGCCCAATACATATGTTGGGATTCGCGCTTTTTATTACAATTCGCTTCACCCGTTAAGGTGATTTAGGATAACAAGATATCGTGCTATTTACTTTCACTGTGTAATAATTCGCATGATATTTCCTGAGCATGCCTGATCAAAGCCTCAACATACGGCGACTCCGTCGTTAATTCAAAGTCCCGCGAAAAACCAATGAGAGAAATAACTGCGGCGACACTGCCAGTATAATTATAGATTGGCGACGCAATGGCTTTACTGCCCGGTATGTTATCATATTCATCAAGACGGAAAGAAACCTTGTCTCTTTGAATGGTTTCAAGTTCCGAAAAAAAGACCTCGGGATCAAATTCATCACCAGATAACTCTAAAGCCTTTTTTTGTTCATTTTTCGGTAAAAATGCCATAAAGCACTTTCCTGTGGCGCTAATGACTGGTGATGGTCGGTAACCTAACTGCATTTCAATATTAATCGGGCGTGTGCTCTTTTTATATCTGACAATGATAGGACTATTGTTCTGCCATAACGCAAGAGCAACCGACTGATCCAGCTCCGCTGAAAGCATCTGCATATGGGTATCAAAAACCGCGTCCGAATCGAGGCGGTTCAATTCCCATAAACCCAACTCCAATACGCCATGCCCAAGACTGTACAGTGCGCTTTCCTTATCCTGCTTCACCATGTCTTTTCGTATGAGACTAACTAAATATTTGTGGAGATTTCCTTTTGGAACTCCCGTCATCTGTGACAATGCGGTCAAGGAGACCGGGGTATTACTGCTTTTAAATGCATATAAAATCTCCATTGCCGTTTCTACTGATTGTATCCCAACCTGCTTTTCGTTCATTGATAAGCCCTCCAGTTATATATATAGAAATTCATTTTCTATTTATACAACATTAGCATAGTTGGGTTGCCAAGTCAACCGCATATGCCAGGGAAAGATGTTGTGCTATGCAAATAAGCGCTGTGAAGCAACCGTGCGGAATCACTACCGCAGCGCTTTATTGTTTTGATATTTATATGAAATCAGACAGGCATGTTTTCCTCATCAAGTTCAGGATAGAATGAGGCTCCCTCTTTTTCTTCCTTCGTCTTGAACAAATCGAACTGGATCGTAACGAGTGCCGAAATGGCAAGGAAGATAGGATAATAACCATGCCGGATAACATCAATAGGAGAAAGGGCGGTAAGTGCAATCGCCGTCATGGGCATCAGGCCGATTGGCGACAAGCCTGGCATGACGCAAGCCCAAATATCCAAAAAGGAGGCAAATTTCTGCGGAGAAATGCGAAACTTTTTCGCGATAGGCTTAAGTATTGGCCCTAATATAATAATGCATATCGTATTATTTCCAATACAGAAATCGACGACTGAAATGATCACCGCCATTGAATACTGCGCACCCTTGCGGGTTTTGATGTTCTTGCTGACAAGTGTGGTGAGCCATGTCATACCGCCCATGTCGGTTATCAATCCGGTTAAGCCTTTCAGCAGGATTGCTATCAGTACAAGCGACATCATTCCCGAAATACCGGAGCTTGCGGCCTTAGCGACCCCGACGATATTCAACGTGCCCGTTGCTGCCCCGATAACACCCGCTAAAACGGCACCTCCCGCAAGCACGAGCATAACATCTATGCCCGCAATCGCCAGAGCAAGCACCACAATGTACGGTATAACCTTAACTATATCGTAATCATATGGTCCTACGGCACCGCTTGCCGTGCCGCCTATAATGGTGTATATGAGGACTGTCGCAAAAACCGCGGGCAGAGCAATTTTGATATTCATACGGAATTTGTCTTTCATCCCGCATCCCGCGATGCGTGTCGCCGCGATGGTTGTGTCGGAAATAATAGACATATTGTCACCAAACATACTTCCGCCGATGACCGCGGACAACATAATGGCCATATCCAACCCCGTGGCTTCAGCCAAACCAACAGCGATGGGAGCAATCGCCGCTATCGTACCCAGGCATGTTCCCATTGCTGTTGACGCAAATAAGGAAATAAGAAACATGCCGGGAACCAGAAAGTTTACTGGGATAAATGTAAGTCCAAGGTTTACAGTTGAGTCGACGCCTCCCATTCCTTTCACAATACCTGTAAATACACCCGCCAGAATAAAGATAAGACACATATGCATGACACCCGAATCGCCGGCGGCTTTGGCAAAGCTGCTTACCTGTTCATTTAAGCTGCGTTTACCCATGAAAAGCGCGCACGCGATTCCGATAAGGAGTGCCACGTCTCTTGGAATCTGGCTAAAAGGCGACTCAACCCCCTGCGCCGTAAAGTAAAATCCGGATCCCAGATATATTGCCAAAAAGACAATCAGGGGAATGAATGCTGCCGCGCCGTAATATTTTTCCTGCAAAACCGTAGTTTTTTTATCCTCACTCATATTTTTACCCTCCATTCATTCATCTCAGTATCTGGCTTACAACGCCGCAAAAGATTGCTCAAAGTCCGCTATTAAATCTTCGGGATTTTCCAGACCGACGGATAATCTGATAAGCCCATCCGTAATTCCAGCCTGCTCCCGCGCCTCTTTCGGAACACTCGCGTGCGTCATACCTGCGGGATGCTGGATCAAGGTATCCGGGTCGCCGAACGATACGGCGATAGCCGGGATGGTTAAGCTGTTCACGAGCTTTACTCCTGCCTCATAACTGGATAACCCGTTAATATTGTCCGCCAGCTCAAATCCAATCATACCGGTATAAAGATCGTTCATTTGCTTCTTTGCAAGCTCATGCTGCGGGTGGCTCTCCAAACCGGGATAATACACTTTTTTAATATATTTGTTCTTATCCAGATAATTTGCGACTATCATCGCGTTTGCACAGTGCTGCCGCACGCGCAGGGATAGAGTTTTCATGCTTCTGATAACTAAATAGGCATTTGACGGAGTCTGCGGCGTTCCGCAAAATCTGGTCACCGCGCTTGAGCGAATTAAGGCAACATCCTCTTTTGATCCTATCGCTACCCCTCCCAGGACATCCCCGTGGCCATTTATATATTTTGTTATCGAATGAATCACAATATCCGCTCCGTGCTTAAACGGGAATTGTAACGGGGGAGGTGCCATTGTATTATCAACCACCATTTTGATGCCGTGCCGCCTGGTTATTTTCGACATGGCTTCAATATCCGTTACTATCATTAACGGATTTGTCGGAGTTTCAAAATACAACATTTTTGTATTCGGCCGGATGGCCGCTTCAACTGCTGCTTCATCGCACGTATCCACGAAGGTGACGTCGATTCCGAATTGTTCCAGATTCGTCCTCATAATGAATGATGTTCCACCATAAAGGCATTCGCCGCACACCACATGGTCACCCATACGCAGAAACGCTACAATAACCGAACCGATTGCCCCCAGACCGGAAGCGGTAGCAACCGCGTCCTCACCACCTTCAAGCGCCGCCATCTTCAATTCCAACACGCGGTTTGTGGGATTTGAGGTACGGGAATAAAAATGCCCAGGGATTTTCTTGTCTATTTTCGCCTGTCCCTCCTCAACGGTCTCAAAGCAAAAGGTTGATGTTTGATAAATTGGGGTGGTTAAAGCGCCAAATTCTTTGTTCGGAGCTTCGCCTGCATGAATCAACTTGGTTTCAAAGCCTACTTTGGATAAATCGATTTTGCTCATGAATCTTCCTCCTTAAAATATGTTTGTTTTGCAAACGCCTGCTTGATAAATGAACCGCACTTTTGTTATATAATATATAACTTCATTTCTCTATATATAACGATAACATAGGTACAGTTTTGTGTCAATCAGGTTTTTATTTTTGTCACATAATGCTAATTAACGATGCATTGTTATGTATAAATTTAACAAAAATTTGTCCTGACAATTTTCTTAAAGCAGGAACTGCCAGCAATTCAAGTGTTGCATATGCAGCAAACGGATTATCTGCAAAACATTCTTCAACACCTAAATTGGGTTTATTTTACAAGCAGATACTTGACAAATAAATTAACTTGTGTTATATAATACATAACTTCATTTCTTTATATATAACAATAATAGACGATGCGTTGTTATGTATTATGTGCATACTTAACAAAATCAATGGAGTGCCAGTTAATGGATTTAGTTTAGAAGAAAACAAAAAGGAGGTTTTATAGTGAAAGACAACATATACAATTCCTACATGGAAGTGGATTTAAAAATATTAAAGGCAAATTTTGAAAGGGTTCGCGCACATATCGGGCCGGATATTGACATTATACCGATACTTAAAGGCAATGCCTACGGACTTGGCGGCATTGAATTGGCAAAATTTTATGTTGATGAGTTTGACGTCAAGATGATTGGTAATGCGCAGGTATGGGAATCTGTGGAGATGCGTGAAGCCGGAATCAACTGTGAATTACTGGTACTCGGCGGGGTTCCTTTCAATAACATACCCGCCGCGGTAAAATATTCCATACAAACCACCGCTTTTGAGCAGGAATATGTCGACTTGTTAGATGAAGAAGCTGCAAGGCAGGGCAAAGTAGCGGAAATTCAAATAAAAATAAACACCGGTATGAATCGTATCGGTGTTAAGCCGGGAGAAGACCTTTTAAGCTTTGTGAAGTATTTAAAAACAAAAGATAATATAAAGGTAAGAGGTGCGTTCACTCATTACGCGTCAAGTCACGCAAAGGAACACAGCTTTGCAACACAGCAGTTTGAGCTTTTCAAACAGGAAATAGAAGAAATAAAGGCGGAGGGCATGGAGTTGGATTACATACACACTTGCAACGGCTGCGCTACTGTGTGGTTTCCTGAAGCATATTGCACCGCTGTGCGACCCGGAAATTTGTTATTGGGTTATGACTACAACAAAAACCCTCTGGATTCTCTCGGTATTGAGCACGCGGTGACATGGCGTTGCTTTGTTACGCAGATAAAGATGCTGCAACCTGGAGATACTCTTGGGTATGACCAGTATTTCACAGCGACAGAGCCAACCAAAGTTGCAACTATATCTATGGGACATGGAGACGGTTATTACCGTCCTATGCTTATGGAGGGAGGACACGCACTAATTAACGGCAAAAAGTGCAAATTTCTCGGCACTTCCATGGATCAGTCATACTTAGCCATAGACGGCGTTCCGGACGTTGTACTTAATAATGAGGTGACGCTGCTCGGCAAAGACGGAGATTATGAAATAACACCATTTGACTGGCGAGATTTTACCGGTCAATCATTTGTATTTTTAAACAGTATAAGAAATGTAAGAGTCAAAAGGATATATTTAAAATAGCAGTGATGTAGAATAAGCAATCCGGTCTGGGAACAATTGGTGCGTTTCTTCCGGTTCTTGATTAGTTTATGTAATGAAATAGATTATTATTTTACGATAGCTTGCTCAAATAACTGGTTTATACTAGTAAATAAGTCTTCATCTAATGCACTCAATATATTTTCATCCGCATCTACTGCAAAAATAAGATTTGTATGGCCATTCTGATTTTCATGATCACGCATTTTATAAATCGCATTTGGATTTTT
>Ga0153999_1000225_pt1 | contig 27474 bp, 33 predicted proteins | sample TSNC083MetaG_FD_104675 | JGI IMG/M metagenome (GOLD analysis project Ga0153999, IMG submission 104675) | Attine ant fungus gardens microbial communities from North Carolina, USA - TSNC083 MetaG | ecosystem: Host-associated > Fungi > Mycelium > Unclassified | place: USA: North Carolina, Lumber... | reverse complement strand
TCTTAACCCTAAGTGTAACAAACGTTTCATTATATGTGAAAGGTTGTCCAATAATGATTTGTAGAAATTTTTGTTCCAAATCGCCCACACGTGCATATGCTGTTGTAGAAGAGGAGGAGTTAATTACATGTATAGGTACCCAAATGAGTATGCACAGTTTGTTCAAGGTGATCAGCGTCAACAGTTCGTTCCCGTTCAACAGCCAGCTCCTGGATATGGTCAGCATGGTTTTGTGCCCCAACCAGGCCCTTATGTCCATGATCTACGCTTCGCACAACAGGGTGGTTATTACCCACAACCTCAGTTAGGTTATAATCAGCAAGGTTATAGTCCCAATTTCAACGACTACACGGCAGATACAGGTGAATTTATTCCCCGTTCTGCACAACAGTCTCTAGAAATAAATGATCAATCATATGTTGCTGGTCAAAATGGTTACGGTAATCCTCAACCAGGAGAAGATCCGCGCCTTGCTTACGGAGCAGATCAAGATTATCAATATGAAGAACTGGAATCTTCTCATGATGATGAGGAAGATCGACAACAACCTGATGCAATGAACATTTTACAAGATATAAAGAGAAACCACAGTGAATTATATACGCCACTTCGCCAAGCAGGCATGAACGATCAGCTCATTGATTATGTATTTTTCTTTGTCATCAACTATACATTGAACCAGTCAAAGCCAAATCAGAACGCAAATCAAATCTACAGCCAATTCCGGCGCGAGATACCTTGGTTTAATCAGCTGTTTGCGCCATTTAGAATTCCCTCGAATGTTATCGACCGTACGATGACCCGCGTCATTCAAATTACATTGGATGCAATGAAAGGCGGCAGTAGCGGTGGACCTGGTCCATCTGATCGTCCTGGTCAGGGCTGGTCACGCTGGGAAGACTTAGGTGGCGTATTAACCTCAGCTCCAGCTGTTTCTTCCTGGCAGCCCAACCGACTTGATGTCTTCGTACGCGGGACCGACAACGCCATGTATCATAAATGGTGGGATGGACGCCGCTGGAGCAACTTTGAGAACCTTGGCGGGGTACTGACAAGTTCACCTGCAGCTGTATCTTGGGGACCAAACAGAATTGATACCTTTGTACGTGGTACCGATAACGCGCTATACCATAAATACTGGAACGGCTCACGCTGGAGTGATTGGGAGAGTCTTGGCGGGGTACTGACGAGCGGACCTGCTGTATCTTCGCGCCGAGCAAATCAGCTCGATGTCTTTGTACGCGGACGTAACAATCACTTATATAAGAAAACATGGAACGGCTCGCGTTGGGAAGAGTGGGAAGATCTCGGCGGTAACTTGAATTCCGAGCCAGCAGCGATTTCTTGGGGGCCAAACCGGATCGATGTCTTTGCACGCGGACAGAATGATGGGCTTATCCATAAATATTGGAACGGTTCGCGATGGAGCAATTGGGAAAGCCTTGGGGGCAACCTGATGAGTGCACCAACTGTATCATCTCGTCGCGCCAATCACCTTGATGTGTTCGCACGCGGGCGTAACAACCAATTACTGCGACGTACTTGGAACGGCTCACGCTGGGAAAACTGGCAAACACTGCGCGGCCCAATTACATCGGCACCCGCAGCCGTCTCTTGGGGGCCAAATCGAATCGATGTCTTCGCTCGCGGTCAGAAGGATAGCCTGATTCATACGTTTTATGGAAGATAATTATATAAAAACACAACCCTAATGAAAAAGGAACGATATCACAGGGAGGGCAGCTGCCCCTCTGAATATTGTTCCTTTTTGCTATTTTTTAATTGGTCTTTTAGTAGATTTACTGTGCAAGAAAAAATTCGATCCAGCTTAGAATTGGAGGAATATTCTTCTTCATTTAAATCACCGTTGGACATAATTGCAATAAAAATTATGCCGTCTAAAGACATTTTGTCCGTTACATCAATCAACCTGTTTTAATAATTTTTTCGTAAACCGTATCCACTCTCTTGCGGCAAAAGACAGATACCTATCTTTCCGCCATATAACTCCCAAGTTCCAGGGGATAACAGGATCAACTAAAGGGATAATGGCAACTTGATCTTGATTTACTTGTCGGCAGATTGTTTCCGGAAGTAGCGCAACCCCAAGCTTTGCAATCACCATTTCACTTATGAAGTCCCACTGTGAACTTTCGTATACAATATCCGGATGGAACCCCGTCTTAACACATTCTGTAACGATACGATCATGCAAAGCGAAATCCCTACGGAATAAAATAAATGGTTCTTGCTCGAGTTCTCCAAGCTTCACAGAGTCTCTTTTCGATAATAAATGTGTCGGATGGGTAAGCAACATTAAATTCTCATTCACAATGGAAAAAGAATCGAACAAGTTCTCATTGACTGGTAGTACAACAACTCCTAAATCAAGGGCCCCACTTTGAACATCATTTTCTATCTTCACTGCGCCATCTTCTACTAGTTGAATACGAATATCAGGATATTTTTGACGATATTTCTGAATGACCTGAGGGAAAAAACGTGACCCTACCATAGGAGGCAATCCAATATGAATCGAGCCTTTCTTCAATTGCATTAAGTCATCCAGTTCAGATGAGACATTTTGAAATGATTTAATCATATTTTGAGCTGTACTATGAATAATTTCCCCAGCGTCCGTCAATTTCACTTGCTTTCCCGAACGGTCAAACAAGGTTACACCCAATTCTTCTTCTAAATTCCTTACCATTTTACTGACAGTTGGCTGTGAAACATATAACTTTTGAGCGGCTCGTGTGAAACTACCCTCAGATGCGACAGCCACAAAGTAAGTCAAATGCTGTATATCCAATCTCACACACAACCCTTATAACAAATTGGCATAATCATTATGCTCATTATTTATTTTACCTATGCCCTTACTCCTTGTACACTTTATTATAGAAAGGCAAGTGAGGCGACCACGATGAAAAAAATATATACAGGCTTGATTCAAATTCTTATGCTTTGCTTCTTTTCCTACATGATGGAGGCACTATCTACTTTTTTTAATCTCCCAATTCCAGGGAGTATATTAGGGCTTATCATTTTATTTATCTTATTACAGACGAACACTGTTCATTTAAAATGGCTTGAAGCAGGCGGGAATTGGCTCGTAGCTGAATTGCTGCTTTTCTTTGTGCCATCTGCTGTTGGAATCCTTCAATATCATCAGCTGCTATTCGAAAACGGGATAAAAATCATCCTGATTATCATTTCCAGTTCCGCTGTTGTAATGATCTGTTCTGGTCTATTGGCAGAATATATGTCGAAACGAAAAAGGACAATGTAAATCATGCTGACGATACTCTGCTTCCTTCTGACCATTAGTGCCTATTGGGGAGCGAAATGGTGTTATAAAAAAACGAGAAAGGTATACCTTTCTCCATTAATAATTGCCCCTCTGATTATTATGACTATATTAGTTCTTTGTCACATTACCTATGACACATACAATCAAGGGGCAAAGTGGCTGACTGCCATTTTACAGCCTGCAACCGTTGCTCTGGCAATTCCTCTGCACCGTTATTATTCTGTACTCAAAAAATACTTTGGTGAAATTCTAATCAGCGTTTTCCTAGGATCCACGATCTCCATTCTGACTTCGTTCTGCATGGCCTTATTGGTACATTTGAATAAAGACTTGATTACAAGTATTATTCCCTATTCCATCACAACCCCAATAGCCATGGGCGTTTCAGATAAAATAGGCGGTACCCCTTCAATCACAGCTGTGTTTGTAATTATAACAGGGATCTCTGGAACATTACTTGGCCCATGGATCATTCGTCTCTTTCATTTCAAAAGTGATATTGCGAAAGGGGTCTTACTCGGAACAAGTTCACACGGTGCCGGAACCTCTAAAGCAATGGAATTAAGCAGTACATCTGGCGCTATTTCAAGTATTTGCATGGTGCTTGCTGCTATACTAATCTTTTGTGAAACTCCACTAATTTATTGGCACTTTTTAAATTGAAAAGATCGCAAAAGACTAGTTTAGTCTTTTGCGATCTTAGAAGATTATTCAACTTTGCTCACGTAGAATTCCCTAGAATTAACCACCTTTACTTTTGCATTCATATACTAAAAGTACAAGTTGGCACAGCATCAGGCTCAATCAAGGGAGTCCCATTCCTGATTAGATATTCCTTCTTTGAACAACTCAATAAAGTTCTCGGCAGCCTTAGACAAACTATGATTTTTTAACCATATTAGACCAAGCTGGGTAGAGAATTGAGGGTCGGAAATCCTGTAGGCTTGTATAGGAATCCCTTTATGCTGATTAAGTACCGTTTCAGGAACAATCGATGTAGCAAAGTTGGTAGAAATCAAGTCTAATAAAAGCGCGATATCGGAACATTCACCAATAATATTAGGCTGTAATTGAAGACGAGAAAAAGCCTCTAAAATTAAATAATGTACACCTAATCCCTTTGTACTTGGTAAGATAAGGGGGTAATCTTGAATTTCATCAAGTGAAATAACATGATTCATTGATTTCCGTTTTTGTGATGTAATAAAATAAAACGACTCAGTATAGATATGAAGAACTGAAAAATCATCCAATTCAAGTGGTAACCGAATAAAAGCCAACTCTACTTTTCTATCTCTTATAAGTTGACAAAGAATTGATGATTCATTTTGTTGGATTTTATAGGTAACCTTGGGATATAGTCCTTGAAATTGTTGAAGCGTTTTAGATAAGTTGTCCACAGAAAAGGTGTTTACACCAATTTCTAGTGTTCCACTTATTCCGGCGCCTACTTCTTTTACATCTAATTCCGTTTCTTTCATTAACTGAGTCATCTGCAGGGCATATTTATATAATACTTTTCCCGCCTCAGTTACCTCAAAGTGCTTTCTTCCCCTGTCTATTAACTTCGATCCAAGCTCCTCTTCCAATGATTTAAGCTGTTGACTTAATGGTGGTTGAGAAATATGTAGTCTTTTAGCAGCGGCCGATATTTGCCTCTCCTCGACAATTGCAATAAAATACCTTAGTTGCTTTATATCCATCGTAAAACACCCCTAGTATATGATAAACCTTAGAAGAGTTTATATTTTAAATATTTCCCATATATAAATTCCCATGATAACATATCTCGCAACGGTAGGGAAAAGCCATGAAGATATGGCTAGTGCTCCTTATTGTCGCACCTATTTTTTTACTTGCCGCATGTCAACCAACATCTAAATCCAGAGAAGTATCGCTACAAGAAACAGGAAAGGAAGGAATGGAGGAAAAAATAGTGATCCAAAAAATTAATCAACCAGCTGTTAGTTGACCATGGGGCTGATGTAAACATTAGCAACGGAGATGAAGTTACGCCTTTGCAACATACGCAAAATCTACGATACGAAGAACTTATAGACAAATTAAAAGGCATGAGCGTAACTGACCGAAGCTTCAAAGAAAGTAAAACAAATCTAACTATTAACTTAATCAAAAGGCGATTAACCTGGCATCGATACGCCAGCTCGCGAATTCAATCATAAGGGAGAATAAGTATATGAAAAGAAAAGCTTACGAGGCAAAGAATGCAACAGCTTCTGGACCATATTCCCACGCAATCGATGGTGGAGATTATATCTTTTTTTCCGGCCAGACAGCAAAGAATACTCCTACTGTAGAGGATATGACTGGTGATATCGCTGCACAGACTAAACAGTGCTTCAAGAATCTGCTTGATGTGATGGAAGATGCTAACATTACAACCGATGATGTCCTTAAGGTGAATGTATATTTAACTAATATGGATAACTTCAATGCAATGAACGAAGTGTACAAAACATTCTTCAATGATCCATATCCAGCAAGAACTTGTATCGCTGTATTGGCTTTGCCATTGGGAGCAGAAGTTGAAATTGAAATGATTGCTAAGAGATCCTAAACATTCAGGTGCCAGGTGCATACGCAACCTTTTCACCTGGAACCTGAATAAGTTTTCTAGGATGAATGTTCTGGAATTCAACAGAAAAATCCCAAGGATTTTTCATTAAGAATCCTTGGGATTTTATTGTTTTTTAATTGCCAGCTCCATCGTTATACAATTTGCCTCTTTTTATCTCTTTATTATCAAAACAGGTTGGGTGCTACATTTTCAAGTCCCACCGAAACTTCTTGATATTTTAAAATCTATATACCTACTTTAGGTCCTCGTTTTTCAAATCATTTCCAGTAAATTTAAATTCAGAATCTGAAATATAGAAGTTTTCATTAATAGGCAGTCCATTTTTTGCAAGTTTGAAGACATCTTCTAATGTGACATATATTTTATCACAATCCTTAAACTGTTCAGGAACGCCTTTTAATAATGCTCTTCACAAACTATCATCAACCCCTCTTTAAATAGGCTGATCGGGCAGTCCAGAAATATTGTTTCATGAAGTGTCACCTAGACTACTATATAGCCAAAGTTGATTACGAAATTTCTTAACCGACTAATCCCATTTTCATTGGGGGCAAGTCCAGATCTGCCTATAAGTATCGCTTTGCTCGTCATCTCTGATGTAATCCAGTTTATTGTTCAATAATACAATTGCGTTCAAAAAAACCCAAATCCCCCGCAAAATAAAGAAATCGGGTATCGTCTTTACTTCATAAAATCATCTTTTAGCAGAAGCGCAATCTTCATTATAATCGTTATTGCAAAATTTCTAATACGAGCGTATAATTTATTACTCAACCATCACGTTACAGTTTGGAGGGGTTCACATGGGGACCGCAAGTTAAGAATTGGTGAATTAGCTGAAAAATCCAATGTTACGAAGCGCACAATAGATTACTATACAAATCTCGGCCTGCTTGAAGCAGAACGTTCCCCTTCAAACTACCGATATTATGATGCATCTTCTTTGGATCGCATCGCTTATATTGAAAAATGTAAAGAAGAGGGTTCTTCTCTTGAAGACATAAAGAAAAAGGTCATCAACCGATTTTCTCAAGAAGTGGATGTTCTCGATTTGCGACTTCGAATGCAAGGTTTAGAGAAAGAAGTTGCAGACGTCTTGAGTCAGCTCGACCAAGCAGATCCTGAGAAATTGAATGAGTATAAGAAAAACCTTTCTCCACAAAGCCTCTCGCTAATCCAGGCACTGCTTCTGCTATTGAATTAACAACCTTGGAGGTTACACAGTAAAAATGATATTCCACCCAATGGATTTTTTAATTTTCCTAGCGCTTGGGCTATCAATCTGGGCGCAGTTTAAAGTAAAAAGCAATTTCACTAAATGGTCTAGCGTAGAAACGCGGACGGGTCTTACAGGCTACGATACTGCTCGGAGAATTCTTGACAGCAATGGGTTACAACACATTCAAATAGAAGCCGTTCCTGGTAAACTTTCAGATCACTACGATCCTGTCAACAAAGTCGTCCGTCTATCTGAGCCCGTCTATTACGGTAATTCGATTGCTTCAGTATCCGTTGCAGCTCATGAAATAGGGCACGCCATTCAAGATAAAGAAGCATATCATTCACTTGTCATTCGTCACAAAATCTTCCCAGTAGCTAATTTCGCATCAGGCATTGCCCCATTTATGTTCCTTGGCGGCATGCTGTTGCAGCAGATGTCACTAATCGGACTTGGCATCATCGTTTTTTCTGCAGCTGTCGGCTTTCAGCTCATCACGTTGCCTGTGGAATTTGATGCAAGTAAACGGGCAAAACGTCTTATGGTTTCTGAAGGAATTCTGTATAATGACGAAGAACGAGGGGTAAACAAGGTATTAAACGCCGCAGCACTCACTTATGTAGCAGCTGCTCTAATGGCTTTGTTTGAACTAATCAAGTTCATTATGATTTTTGTACAAGGTAACCAATCTGAAGAAAACTGATTCATTCACAAAACTCTGGAGGTGTAGGTCCTTTTTCAATTGGGACTATGAATGGAAACAACGATAAACTTATTATTAATAGTGCTCTTAATAGCACTTACCGCTTTTTTCGTGGCAACTGAGTTTGCCATTGTAAAAGTACGTTCTTCCAAGATTGACCAGCTTATATTGGAAGGTAGAAAAGGTGCATTAGCCGCAAAACGAGTTGTGACACATCTAGATGAATATCTATCAGCATGTCAGCTCGGTATTACAATTACAGCACTCGGTCTAGGGTGGCTCGGAGAACCGACAGTCGAAAAAATGCTTAGTCCTGTTTTCGTCTATCTCGAACTCAACGAGTCCATTACACATGTTCTATCATTCGCAATCGCATTCGCGCTCGTTACGTTCTTGCACGTTGTTGTTGGAGAACTTGCACCTAAGACTGTTGCAATTCAAAAGGCTGAAGCTGTGGCACTAGCATGCGCTCCTCCAATTATTGTATTTTATAAAGTGATGTTTCCATTCATTTGGTTCCTTAATGGCTCCGCACGCTTACTCGTCGGAATGTTCGGCCTAAAACCCGCGACCGAGAATGAAATGGCTCACTCTGAGGAAGAATTACGCCTGCTTTTATCTGAAAGCTATGAAAGTGGCGAAATTAATAAGAATGAACTGAAATACGTAAACAACATTTTTGAATTCGATGAGAGAATTGCAAAAGAGATTATGGTTCCGCGTACTGAGATGTCTGCTGTCGCTGTTGATGACGATGTAGAGAGCATTACAGAATCAATCCAGACACTAAGATACACAAGATATCCAGTTACTGACGGCGATAAAGATAATATCATCGGATTCATCAATGCCAAGGCTTTCCTAACTGCCATAGTTTCCCATCACTTAAAAGGGGAGCCCGTTTCTGTAAGGGACTTCGTTAAGCCACTTATTCATGTAATCGAAACAATACCAGTCCACGACCTTCTTGTAAAAATGCAGAAGGAACGCACCCATATAGCGATTCTTATGGATGAATATGGCGGGACATCCGGTCTTGTAACAGTTGAAGATATTCTCGAGGAAATTGTTGGGGAAATCCGCGACGAATTCGATACCGATGAAGTGTCAGAGATTCGCAAGCTCGGAGAGAATCAATATATACTTGATTCCAAACTGCGCATTGAAGATGTAAATGCCCTTCTTGGCACTCACTTCGAACATGAAGATATTGATACAATTGGCGGTTGGTACCTCAACCAGAATATTAACGCAGAAACAGAAAGCGAACCTGAAGTTGAAGCAGACGGATATGTATTCAAAGTCCATGAGCGCGATGGCCATCAAGTTCACTATCTTGAAGTCCTTCCTGCCGCTATAGCTGAAGAAATAATGAATATAGAGAAACCAGACACCGAATAGACGGTGCCTGGTTTTTTTCTATTTTAGACCCAAATCGATTGAACTTCAGATTAAAATGAGCATAACTGTAAAATGTACAACAACTTCATATCCTATTAAAACTAGATTCATAACCTCCAAGTAAAATGATTATGAAGAAACAAAAGGAGGAATATCAAATGCTCAAAAGATCCATGACAATGCTGCTTGTTTCAGTTATATTCTTATCGTTATCGGCCGCACCTACCTTTGCCCAAAAAAGTATGACCACTTCAGGTACTCATGGAAATAAACGTCTAGTAAATGTTGCACATAGAGGCGCTTCGGGACATGCTCCTGAAAATACGATGGCTGCTTTCTGGCAAGGGTTCAAAATGCGAGCAGACTACATAGAAATTGATGTCCAGATGACAAAGGATGGAAGATTGGTTGTCATTCACGATACGACGGTAAATCGAACTACCAATGGAAAAGGCAAAGTTGCCGATATGACATTTAATGAAATTCGAGCACTCAATGCTGGTAGCTGGTATGGTGAGGAGTTTGCGAGCGAGAAGGTTCCATCCTTTGAAGAAGTATTGGATACTTTTCGTGGTAAGATCGGGATATTGATTGAGTTGAAATCACCCGAGCTATACAACGGTGTTGAAGAGAAAGTTGCAGATGCGCTTAAACAGCGAAATCTGCATCGTAACCCAAATCAAAGAATTATTGTCCAATCTTTTAATCATGCTTCTGTCCAGAAATCAAAGGTATTGCTCCCAAATGTACCACATGGAGTACTTGCGGGAATGACTTGGAAAAATATAACGGATGAACAACTTAAACATTTTGCAACATATGCAGATTATTTCAACCCGAATATGAATTTACTGACACATGACCTCGTCGACCGTATTCATACAGCAGATATGAATACCTGGCCTTATACGGTTCGCACTCAAGAACAGGCGGACCGATTGTTCAACCTTGGAGTAGATGGAATTATTTCTGATTATCCCGAGTATGTGCGTACTCAAAAAATACATTCGCAATCACGATAGAGATAATAATACCTTCGCCAAAACAAAATAAAAATACCATCTAGATTCTGTATCTTGCCGTTTTCTATTTTATTATCCAATGTTTATCGGAGATAACTATTAAATCGCAATATGAAAAATCAAGCTCGACCACTTATAAGGTGTCGAGCTTGATTTCATTTATGCATCGCTATTATCCTGGATTTTACCTAGGAAAAAGCCATCGACTTCACTTAGTTTCCCACGCCAGAGGATATCTCCTTTGGCTGGTGTTGGTTTCGTGTCTCCACAGTAAACTTTGGCACCTTCTAAGTGAATAAAATTCGCTCCACCGCTATTTGCCGATTGAGCTTCTTCACCTGCCTTGGCAAGTTGTTCGCTTAATGCTTCCGCTACATCGTCGCCTCCGCCAAATGTTTCACTTAAACTCTCAAAATATTTACCAGCAGGCACCATCGTTCCAGTGACAATAGCTCCTTTCAAATTCAACGTAATATCGAGTGAGAAATCATGCTTATTTACAGCCTCTGCAAAAAACTCCAATGTATTGTCTTTCGTCATATCTGCTGCCGTACTCACGATTACGCCTCCTTCTTCATGCTATCTTGGCTAAGATAAGTCCCTTCATCTTTGGAAAGGTACTTTGAATAATTGTTCTTGTCTGTCTGATCTGATTTGGATTGTTTTTCAGACTGATTGTTTTTCTTCGATTTCTCATTTTTGTTATTTGAATTGCTCTTCTTTTGCTCTTCTTGTCCCTTATCCTCTGCCTTGTTGTCATCATCTTTATTTGTGTTTTGTGTCTTTTCCTTGGACGAATCTTTTTCTTGCTTCTTATTTTCATCCTTTTCATTATTGTTTTCAGCTTTCTCCTCATCATCAGTGTCCTGCTTTTCTGAAGACTCGTCTTTCTCTTCATTTTCATCTTGCTCTGTACTTTGTTGCTTGTCATCTGCCATTCTAGAAAGCAGATCTTCAATTTTGCCAAGACGATCTTGCAAATCTTTGTTTTCTTGTTTTAATGATTCAAATTCTTTATCCTCGGTATTTTGCCCACTATCACTTTGAGGTTCTTCCTGTTGCTTTTCATTATCTGTTTCGTCTTTGTTTTGCGCTTGTTCCGTTTGCTTTAATTTTTCATTATCATTATTACTATTATTCATAGGACTCTCGACGTACGAGCCTTGATCCTCACTATTTTGTGATGACCGCTCATTCTGATTAGAATCTTCACTGTCTGCTTCGTCGTTTTTAGTTGGCTGATTGCCATCCGCAAGGCGAGAAATCATATCCTCCAAACGATTCAATCGATCGTTCACATCGTCGTTTCCACCTTGCTTAGAGTTATTCTTACCCTTTTCACTCTTTCCAAAAATCTTGGTTGCTGCTTTCTTTGAGTTGTCTTTCACTGATTTTCCGATGCTCGCTCCCTTATCGCTTAGCGATGCTCCACTCAAGTTACTGAATAGCTTCTTGCTTGTGTCTGGGGATGCTAAGTAACCGACCGTCGTCCCAATAAGCCCGCCAGCAATCGTTCGTCGCAAGCTACTAGCATTTCCTGAATTACTAGAGCTTTCATTGTTTGAATTCCCATTATTGTTGTTCACCGCATTAGTACTATTCACATTTGTTTCAGTCATTTTTCATTCCTCCATAGTTGTTAAATTTATTTGTTTAGCTGACCTGCAGCCATGTTTTGTTCCAATGTCTTCAATCTTTTATGGAGCGCTTTGTTCTCTTCCTCAAGTGCTTTCGTATTGCTGTCTGCTGCCTTCGATGTTAGGTAAGGATCCGTTTCCCACCAATCCATCCCAATTTCCTTTGCTTTATCGACAGAAGCGACGATGAGACGAATTTTGATTGTCAACAGCTCGATATCAGCAATCCCAACCGTAATGTCACCGGCGATTACAACACCTTTATCGAGGATTTTTTCTAAAACATCTACAATCGTACTCGACTGCATCGGATGTTCGACTGCCATGGTGAAATGCCTCCTTGATATGTCTTAAAGCAAGCTTCCTAATGGACCAAGATCGATGTTTAAATCTTCTGCGTCCAAGCCGAATACTTCCTTTAATTCTTCCATTTTCTCTTCCAAGTTCATTAGAGCTTCACCAAGATTCTCGATTTGTTCGTCTGTCAAGGTTCCGCCGTCTACACGCCTAATTGCGTGGCGCTCGACAATTTGCCTCAGTAGCTCTACTACGGTTAATACGAGCTGGGCGAGTCCGTGTTCAGCATTATCTGGATCAAGGTTGATTTTACCGCTCGACTGGTTGGCCGGTTGCATCGCATAAAGCCTCCTTCTGCATGTCAAATTGCTCGGATGATACTGTTTTGCTGTTATTTTGCTGGGCCTGAACGAGAGATTCGACCGAGGCGATCAGCACACGCAGATCAAGATAAACGAGGTCAACACCAGCAATCGAGATGACAAGATCTGCCTTGATCGCCACCCCTTTATCCAGAATGACATCGAGAATATCAATGAGTGCTATGTCTTTATTTTCTACTGATTCTCTAACTGACATGAACTACGCCTCACTTATGAAATACTGGAAAAATGATATGCCGGCCAAGGCCCAGAAGCTTCGAGCTGCCAACCATCTGTTTCCATTTCCTTTTGAAGTTCTTCAATTCTATTGAGAAATGCGTCTACGCCTGACTTGTCCACAAGATAGACACTGTTCCATGTCATGGGGTCGTTCCGTCCTGTCGCATCTTTCCCCCAAGTCTTCTTCACATGTCCAGAACGCGCATGTCCACAAAGCTTTTCATGAATACCCTCACTTACTTGATCCTTCTCTTTTTCTATTTCTCCATCAATCCACTTGTCGATTTTTCTCTTTTCGAAAAATTGCTTTCCCTTTGGCAACTTACTAATCTCTAGCATTTTCTCAGCTAATGCCGGATTGCTGTCGCTAAATTGCTTCTTAAGTGCCTTATCATCACAGTAGATTTTGAGATTCCATTCTTCCATTCCAGCAATGGATTCAAATGTCTTAGTGAGCTTTTCTGCATTTGGTTCAATTGAAGAAATCAAGCTTTCTTCGCTTTTATATAAGGTACAGAACTTAAGCGGGATGACAGTGAATTGCTTCGCTAATGCTAGGACAGTCTCATGGTGGTGGAAGGCCTTTTCCTGTAGCCATTCCATATCATTACTTGTCTTATCTTTAATTAATTCCTCAGAATATTCATTTCCATCCAATGTACAGACAATTGCCGCAGTATCTTGAATTGGAACTAACCTTAGACCGCCTTTGCCACCGAAATCTTTTAGTTCACCAATAGATTGTGCATTAGCCTCTGTTTCTGGAATAAGGCCATAAAGGTAAATTAAATCGTTCACATTATCAAATCCTTATCATTTCTTCGTTAGCTCTTCCCATTGTTCAAGTTCAAGCTGCTTGGCAATTTCGTAGCGGATCATTAGCTCATCTTCTTTTGCCTGATAAGCCTCCTCCGAGATATCACCAAGTTCGTACATCATTTGCAGCTGGATTAATTTCTGTTGAATTGTCGGTAAGTCATACAGTTGCTTATCCGCTTCCTCTTTTACCTTCTCACCTATTTTTATAACAAGATTGATTGGCGCGGAAACAAGCTTGTGGATCACTGTGCGTCCTCAACTTTCAACCTAATGTTGACGAAATTATATGCTGCCCAAGGACCGCTGTAACTGAAGTCTGTCTTGCCTTCCCATTTATCGTGAAGCTTATTTACCAGTTCATCAAAAGTACCCTCTTGATCACGATCAACGAGGAAGGAAGCATTAAGCAACATCTTCTCTCCAATTGGATCATTTGCCTTTGAAGCTTCCGCAATTTCTGCAAGTGGTTCAAAGATCTCTTGCTTCATGTCCTTCTGCAGTGAAGTCATAATTTTCTCCGCTGCACCACCAAGTTGAATACGCTCATAATAACTCGCCGCTTCACTTTTTCCTTTTACGGCTTGAGCCATTTGTTCAATTTTTGCATTTCCCGCTACTTGTGACTCCAGCCAATCCTTCTTTCCGACAACTTTTAAGCCGAGTTCAATTTTGCCTTTAATTGCGGGGAACAATTTAATAAACTGAGGATATAAATTTTTCAGAAGTACTTCTGTATCTTCCTTTGAATGGAACACATTTCCGAAGCTGACGGGGATCACTGTGTCATTTTGCTTCATTACAAGTGATACAGCGTTCTGGTGCATTAGCAAATTATCCTTACTCGGTCTATAAATTTTCACAGGTGCATCTGCCGCAACAATCCCTGCATCTTTATAGCGGATTGTATACAGTTTCCGCTTCTCTCCTTCAATTTCAATAGATCCAAAATCTTCATCTCCATCTACCTGAATTCCACAGAAGATATAGACGCCCATTTTCTCATCACTGCTCATTGTCTCCACTCCTTTACTTTATTTTGGTGCAGCTATTAGTTGAATTCTAGTCATTCGGAACTTTCATATTGCTGCATGCTTCCTTGATCAACTGCTCTGCTGCTTTAATCGGTTCATCTGAATCAAGACATCTGCTTAACGGGTGGGTAAGTACATCGATACAGAGTTTCTTAAAGCTAGTACTTTCTCCATCAATCTTAATATTTTGGCTAGCTGCTAATTTCGCAATCATAAGAGCTGCTCGCAGGCTCGGACCACCGTTTTCTATGCATTCACCTCGTAGTTCTGCTACCATTTCAGTAATTGCCTCGGCTTCTTCCTTACTAATCGAGCCAACCTTTTCTGCAATAATTGCAGCTTCTTTATTACTATTTTTATGGTTAATAAAGATTGTAATAAGCCTGTCTAAAAGCGCATCTTGCGTTCTATAAACACCTGCATATTCATCCGGATTACTCGTAAAAATAACCGCAAAATCAGGGTGTACTCGTACAAATGGTTCTGTCAGCTTTGTACCATATAGCGGCAAAATACCTTCTTCTAAAACAGATAGAAAAATATTATTTGTCGTTGGCTGAGACCGTGTGAATTCATCATAGACCAATGTATAGCCATTCTTGACTGCTTCAAGCAAACGACCGTCACGCCAAGTTCCTGTAACATTTTCCTCTCGCTTATATACAGATCGAACATAATTGTCGACCATTTTCTTACTCGTATAGCCTGTAAAATCACCAATTAAATCTTTGTTATTCATTTCATGATTACCATGAATGAGCATGACTGGTTTTTTTCGACGCTTTGCAAGTGCCAGCGCTAAAGAAGTTTTGCCCGTTCCAGATGGGCCTGTAAAGTGGATCGGATAACCTGCCTTAATATATTCAAGAGATCTTTCAATCAAGTCCTCCGTCTCTGGATCCTGGGTGATTCCATGTGCACCCTTTTTCATTGTTTGCTTTAAAATCGTCACAATTAATCCTCCCGCGCCAGTTCCTATACTCCTTGATCAATGGCACTTCTGTAACGGATATCCATCCTCTTATAGGATGCCACCTCTTTGTTCTCATTCAGACGCACAGCATAAATACCAAGCATTTCATCTTTGGCGTATTTTTTCATATACTCTTTCTCTTCAATGACTTCAACAGTTAGCACCCAACCGCCATTCTCTGCTTCTTCGACAGAGGTAATCTTATGGATAGGCGCTACGAATTCATTAAAGAATTCCTTCGTATTACCGATGATTTCTCTAATTTCCATCGCGTCCTCCTATTGGTATTAGCAACCTCGGAGAGTTGCCCGAGATTGCCTATTTAATTTAGATACTGAAGCTTGGTATCCGTTCATTTTTTTGTTGCGGCAAACCTTCTTCCTCCACCTCGTCACGCAATAGGCCAACTGCTTCCGCATAGCGTAACCATGTATCAACACTTGCAATTACAACACGTGCCTCAATCGTTAATATTTCAATTCCTACAACAGATACTCTGACAAACGCATCAATTACAATCCCCTTATCTAGAATTCTGTCAATTACCTCTGCCAAACCTGAACTATCTGCACTTTTTTGAATAGCCATTTCGTATATTCTCCTTTCCTGATTCTTTAAGACCCCATTGTCTTGATATTATTTGAAGATTTAATATCTTGGGTTCCTTTAATATTAGAGACGCCTTTTATGTCCTTTGCTGTCTTAATATCACGGATGCCTTTGACACGACGTTTGCGGGAATCCTTATCTTCATTGTTTGAGGAAATCTTGTCTTGAAGTTCTTTACCTGATTCAACCGCGTCTCCAAGCCGATCTTTCGCTGACATTAAGGCATCCTGTGTCTTCTCTTTTGCGTCTTTTGCCTTATCGTGGAGTTTCTCGCCTGCTTTATCGGTTATTTTTTCAGCTTTTTCTGCGAAAGCTTCACCTTTGTCCTGAATTCCCTCGATCATTTTATCCTTCGCCTTTTCTTTCACTTTGTCTTTCACAGGCTCCGGCGTGTGCTTCCATACTTCCTTCGCTGCTTTTCCAGCAGCTTTCTTTAACTCTTTTTCCAATGTCTCACCCCCTCACAATTGAAAAGGATATTACTTGGATGAAGCCAGTTTGTTCAGCATCGATTCGATTCTGTCGAGGCGACCATTTAGTTCTTCATTCTCCTGCTTGATCTCCTCATACTTAGCAGAGTCAGACTTACTATTATTGTTGCCTGACTTCCCAGAGCCAATATTGGCGAAGCTATTGCTCATTTTGTCAATATAACCAGTCGCCATATGCTTGAAGCTCTCTTGTGCCTGACCTGCCAATAGCTCCTGAGCTGTTTTTTTGAATTCCTTGCCTGCTACTTTTACAAGTTCAGATTCACCTAGGCTTTTGACGATTTTCTTACCTATTTCTGGCTTAGCAAGCAATCCTGCACCTGCCCCGACAACACCACCGACAAGCGCAAGATTCATGGCAGCACTGCCACTCTTCGTTTCTTTCCCCTCATCTTCCTGTCCGTCCCGTTGCACTTCATTTGAACTGTTTGAGAGTACATTGTCATCGTTATGTCCGTTGTTTTGATTCTCTAGACTGCTCTCATTACGGAGACTCTCCTGATCTTGATTATTAGTGTCATTTTGTTGATTACTTTCTTTATCTTGTTTCAAATTTTGATTGTTTTCATTTTGCTTCGCTTGATTTTGATTTTCATTACTCATACTGATTTGTTTCACCTCTTTATTTTTTTGTGCCAGGAGCAACTTTGCCCTAACTTGAATTTCTAAGCAATAGTCTGTGTATACCGTCATTTGCCCGTTCGCAAACGAGGTTATTTTTCCCATCGGACATAGTTTCTAATTGTTTCACAGCTTGTAATATAAAAAGTGTGCATTTTATAAAGCTTTTATAGATATACAAAAAAATGTATTACATTTATGTATCGTTTGTATCATTTAAAACACAGGATGCCTAAGTACAAGAAAAGAACAGTCTCTTAATATTGAAAGAGGCTGTTCTTAGCTAAAAGTGTTGAAATCGTATGAACTGATCATGATTTTAACAGATTTGTATATCTCACTATGAAAAACAGCCGAGATGTTGAATCTCGGCTGTTTTTTCTACTCCCTATTCAATTACGTCCCGCAATATGTTGTATATGGTGCAGGTGCAACAGGTACTTTACTGTATTCCTTTTGGTCTTCACTATGGGCAAATGGTTTGCTGAGCACTTCAAGCAAACGGTCTATTACGCTATAATCATGCTTCTCAACTGCCGCATCAAGTGCTGCTTCAACACGGTGATTACGCGGGATGACAGCGGGATTGTTGCTCTTCATAGTTTCCAAAACATCTAGTTCAGATTCAGATTGGCGTCCAAGACGTTCCTTCCAGTGCTTGTGCCACTCTAAGAACTCTTGAGATGCAAATAGAACCATACCTACGAGTTTCCCAAATGTTAAGGCCACGAATGTATTTGTATAATCGGCACGGTACTTCTTCATCATTTCAAGCAAATCTTCAATAAGTTGTTCATCAGCTTCTTCATTGTTAAAGAGGCCTAGTTTGGCACGCATACCAGTCATCCAGTAATCATGGAATTGCTTAGGGTAGGCAGTAATTGCGTCTTCAGCTATCTTCACTGCAACCTTTTCATCATCATCCAGAAGTGGTATTAGCGTTTCGGCAAAACGAGCCAAGTTCCAATTGCCAATCGGTGGCTGGTTGCCGTAAGCATAGCGACCAACACGGTCAATTGAACTGAATACTGTTGCAGGATCATAGTTATCCATAAATGCACAAGGGCCATAGTCAATCGACTCGCCGCAAATGCTCACATTATCCGTATTTTGAATGCCGTGAATAAAACCTACATGCTGCCATTTCGCAATGAGTGCTGCCTGACGCTTAATGACAACCTTCAAAAATGCAAGATACTCGTTTTCTGCTAATTTCACTTCTGGGTAATGACGCTCAATCGCATAATCGGCAAGCGCACGCAATTCATCGACTTCACAGAAGGCTGCAGCGTACTGGAAAGTCCCGACACGTAAATGGCTTGCTGCAACTCGGGTTAGAATAGCACCTGGCAAATCGACACCGCGTGAAATAGGCTCACCAGTTTCAACAACAGCAAGACTTCGTGTCGTCGGGATGCCAAGCGCATGCATAGCCTCACTTATAATATACTCACGCAGCATAGGACCAAGTGCTGCCCGACCGTCACCACCACGGGAATATGGTGTTCTTCCTGGTCCTTTCAGCTGGATATCGAAACGTTCGCCAGCCGGAGTAATTTGTTCTCCAATTAGAATTGCCCGGCCGTCACCTAATTTATTAAAGCCGCCAAACTGATGCCCGGCATAGGCTTGAGCAATCGCCGCGGAGCCCTTTGGGAGTTCGTTTCCAGCGAGAATTGCCACACCCTCACTCGTTTCCAACTGCTTGCTATTCAACCCTAAAGAAGCTGCTAATTCAGAATTAAGTTTTGCAATCTTTGGAGCTCGAACTGGCGTCGGCTCGCAAGCAATAAAGAAGCTTTCTGGCAAGTCTGTATAGCTATTGTCAAAGTTCCATCCTGTTTCGTTGCCCATTAGAATTTCGTCTCCTTTATCATTTATCACTTAGTTTGTGCCAGTAAACACTTTTCATATACAGTTATTATAGCCCGTTTAATACACTGTTTTCCAACCTCATCCTTCACATACAGCATACATAAGTCATACTCTAAATGGAAAAGGAGGCTGGCCTATGGCTCAATGGATCGCGTTTCAAGGAGAAATCAAACAAATCCAACCACTCACTTCCAGTAATGGTTGCAATCTTATGGTCTCAGTAGAGGATCGAACTGGCGCACCAGTCAACTTTATTGTGACGCCACAAACCTATGTTGTTGGTCAAACGATATTGCTTCCAGGTGATATCGTCACAGGCTGGTATGATGGAAACAGACCTGCTATTCTTATTTATCCACCGCAGTTCGAAGCACTTGTAATGGCAAAGGAAAGCGCTAATTACCAAGTAAAGGTTGATTTCTTCAATGAGAACCTAGTAAGCAGCGATGGGATGCTGAAGCTTAACCCAACACAAGCGACTGAACATCTACTGCCTAATGGGCAAGCCTTTGTTGGAAACATTGCAAATCGTAATCTGATCGTTCTTTATGGCCCATCAACGAAAAGCATTCCAGCCCAGACCATACCTTATCAGATTATTGTCTTATGCTAATTAAAAAGGGCCTGTCCATACGTCTATTTCAAGACATATGGACAGACCCATATTTTTAATTTATACCGCTTTCCGACTTCGACCTAGTAACAGACCGAATAAAAGCAAAGCAAATGCAGCTATGCAAATCAGGACGATAAGTGCTTTGCTAAAGCTTACTTTATCGATCATAGCAGCTGTATAAGCTATACCGATAGAAGCTGCAACATTAAGTGTCAGGTTGAAGAACCCAATAGCAGTTCCAACCTTCTCTTCAGGGATCAAGCTTACACAAGTATCTAGCATCGGTGCATACATAAAGGCAAATGAACCCGAGAATAACACCATAGAAATAACATAAAGAATAACAGACCCATTTACAAAAACAGCGGGTAAAACAAGACTTATCGAAATACAAATGATTGCTATTGCGATCGCTTGTTTACTGCTAAAGACTTCAGCAATTTTACCAGAAAGGGCACCTACAATAATTGCTGTAACATAGCCTGGAATCAGCAACAACGAAATCGTATCAAGTTGCAATCCATATACTTGATCAAGTATGAATGGGAACATAAAAATATAGCCGAGCTGTACGGAATAAATTACAAATGCAACGGTAAGCGTTGAGACAAATCGTCTATTTTTAAAGAACGAAACACCAATTAGTGACCTTGGATTCTTACTAATATGAAGGCCAAAGAGAATAACTGCGATAATAAAAGCTGCGATATTCCACAAGTTGAAATTCGTTAAATAGAGCATGAGTGCAGTAGCAATAGCTGCAATCAGTAAGAGACCCCATATATCTACATTCGTCTCTTTTGCTTTTTCCTTTGGCAAGTACTTCAAAATGAACGGTAAAATTAGCAAAGTAATAAGAGGTACTAGGAAAAGCGTTGTCCAGTGTAGATATGTAGAAATATACCCTCCAGCAAGTGAACCTACGACAAGTGAAAGTGAATAGCTACTTGTACTGAAACCGAGGAATTTCTTCTGTTCTGCTTTAGGTAAATATTTTGAAACATAAATTACATACAATGTCTCTGCGGATGCAAGTCCTGCTGTCTGAATTACTCGGGCAACTAAGATCATCGTATAAGAGCCGTGGAAAAGATAGCCCAGTAACGAGCCAGCGCAAATTAAGACTACCCCTACGCTAAGTAATGTACGAATACTAATTGAATCTGCTAGCGACGCATAGACGACCGCTCCAATTCCAATAATAAGGCCGGCTAAAGTAGCCTGCCAGCCAACTGTCGTTACAGAAATACCAAGATCCTTCGCTATATCTACAGAAATAAGCTTGAAAGCATTATCAATGATTAGCGACAAAACAAAGAAAAACAAAATAACGGGTACTGCCTTTTTCACATGTTTACCAGATGTTTCTATAAGTTGTTCATTGGCCACTGTCATTTGCTGATTCCTCTCTTATGCGAGCTCTAACGCAATCTCCATCATTTTGTTAAAGGAAGTTTGTCTCTCTTCCTGAGTTATTTGTTCATGTCTGAAAATGTGGTCGCTAATTGTCAAAATACACATTGCATTCACACCAGCATGGGCAGCATTCATATAAAGTCCTGCAGCTTCCATTTCAGCACAAAGAATACCCATCTCACTCCATTTCTTCAATGCTTCCGGATCTGCATTGTAGAAGATATCACTAGAGAGTACATTACCAACATGAACCTTCTGGCCTTTTTGATCGGCTACTTTCTTAGCCTTTTCTAGCAAGTCAAACGATGCCGTAATTGAGTAATGACCTGGCATGTTATACTGATGTCCATAATTTGAATCTGTAGAAGCACCCATGGCAAAAACAATATCATACAAATTAAGATGATCTTGAATAGCTCCAGCAGAACCGATACGAATGAGGTTCTTCACGCCAAATACATGAATTAGCTCCCATGAGTATAGACTCATACTTGGTGTTCCCATACCAGTCCCCATAACAGAGATGCGCTTTCCTTGATACGTTCCAGTATAGCCGAGCATACCACGTACTTCATTAAATTGGACGACATCATCAAGATATGTTTCGGCAATAAATTTCGCCCGAAGCGGATCACCTGGGAGTAAGATTGTTTCGGCAATTTCAGCCCCATTCGGCTTAATATGCGATGTTTCTTTATGCGGTGTTGTCATTTAAATGAACTCCTTCATAATGGGATTTGCGAAGTTTGACAGTTAGTTGTCTACTTGTATACAAGGTTGTCTAATTCATAAAACAAAATACCATAAGCGACACTTCACTTCAACTTTCAGATTTATTATAACATACAGAATTATACAAATCGGACACAAAAAAACAATGCCTTAACAGCATTGTTTCCTAATTCTGATAACCGATACAAAATGATGCATACTATATTGAAGTTTATTATTTAAACGCATTTATACGTAAACAACTAAAATCACTCGGAATATAGTATTTATTATAGAGCAAAGGCTCTTCTTGCTTTAAGTACAAACTTTCCAAAAGCAGGTTACAGCATTCGTTTCCTACCATCTTATACTTTATGGATGGGTCTGCTAATGATGTAGATAATTTGATGTCAGTAGTAGAAGCATGTGCCAAATCATAGGAACCTTTTTCGAGGAATTCCAGTAACTGTGGTTTGTTCTTTAAATCCAGGCTAAGTTCTGACACGGTTTCAATCGCCATGTAAGTGAAACCATAACCTACAACAGCATTTTTGCTTTTGTACCAACGCTCCAGAGCTACAACCGCTGCCGCACGACGGTTCAGAACCTGTCTAGTATGGTCGCTTTCAACGTCCAATCTAATCATAAGTTCTACTTCGTCAATCTCTTCACTATGGCAACTGTACATTGGATTTCCAACCTTCTCCATGCCAACAATTTGCTTTCGATCTTGCCAGCTCTTAACAAAATGCCCTTTGCCATGAATACTTTTTACAAGCCCATCGTCCTGTAACAACGACAACGCCTGTCTGAGTGTCATTCTACTTACGCCAAAGCTTTTGGCCAGTTCATGTTCACCAGGTAGTTGACTCTCTGGGGCATATATACCCTCGACTATTTTATTAAGTAACTGATCGTAAATATCAATGTATAAAGGCTTCTTCTTTTCCTTATCAGAAGTCAATCTCATCCCCATTTGTTTTCATCACATCCAAAATATCATTTGATGAATCAGCTATGAACGAATAGTATATCACGAATACTGTCGAATCTAAGCATTGGTTTTAATTAAGTTAAATGAAAACCCTTTCATTCCAGTTACCTTACCATTAAAATGTAGGGGTTTGTTTGGAACAACTAGTATTAAAAATTGGCAATATTAGAACTTGAACTGATTACGCAATTGCAAATTGACGCCCCGATTTCCACCGTGATACATTGAAACTGCATTCAATGGCGGTTTTATTATCCACTAACCTGCAATACATCAAAATTAAATTAAAGAATTTTTATATAGTTGCAGCAAATAATAAAACAGCTTTGTTCATGGAGTGACCTGAGCTCTGCAACTATAGACAGATTACAAGGAGGCATGGCACACCATGAAGTACATCATCGTAGTCATCGGGTCTTTCATCATTGCTTTCAGCTTCAATTTCTTCCTCATTCCATACGGGCTCCTAAGTAGCGGCTTAAGTGGTGTTGCTATACTCATTGGATTGATTACGCCATTCTCTATTGGTTTAATGAATCTCCTACTGAATATTCCACTGCTCATTCTCGGGTATTTCAAATTGGGTAAACAGATTACGATGAACACGATGGTCTGTGTAATTTCTTTATCCCTCTTCCTATATATATTGCCTGTCGTACAGTTGACTGACAATATGCTCTTATCGACTATATTCGGCGGGATTATCGGGGGTATTGGCATCGGTATGATTCTAAAATATTCAGGTACCTCAGGAGGACTGGATATTATCGCAATCATTCTGTCTCGGACAAGCAATGTAAGTGTCGGTCTGCTTCTGACAGCGATGAATGGCGTCATTGTTCTAATTTCTGGAGCTGCCCTGAACTGGAATATTGCTTTATATACATTACTCTCGATCTACTTGACGGGTAAAGTCGTCGATACGATACATACCGATCATATTAAATTGACGATGCAAATTGTTACAACACAGGGAGAAGCAATTCGTGATGAGCTACTTCAATCCATTTACCGCGGCATCACAGTTATGAAAGGGTCTGGTGGGTATACTGGAGAGCCTAAACAAATACTGATGATGGTCGTCACCCGCTATGAAACGATGGAGATTAAGAAAATTGTCCGTAAGCACGATGAGAAAGCTTTTATTAATATTTTTGAGACCATTGAAGTGGACGGAGAATTTGCAAAGAATTAATTTAAATAAATATGCCCGCTCCGCATTACTTTTGCAGAGCAGGCTCAAGTTGCATATCGGAATAATGACTGTCCCCCCGTTTTTTCAACTGATATAGCCATCCACCTACAAAGCCAATTATATTAATAATTTTATAGGTCTCGATTACTAAAAAAGCGTACCGTAATACCCTCGTATATATGCTCTACGACTTGCTTTGTCTTTTTTATTAAATGCGAAAAATCTAAGAGAACCCCGATAATAATACATGTATTACAGATAAATCCACAAAGAGTACTTCCCTAGCCCAGACAGACTAAAGTAGATATTCCCAGTCAAAGCTCCCGCAAGAAACAAGACTAAGCATCTGTTCAACCAAAGAAAATATAGGATAAATTATCCATTCCCTGTTATATTTAGTTATAAACTACTATTCAAAAAGAATGTATACCAAAAAGCAGACCCTCTAAAAAAAGGTCTGCTTTTTTCCGTACATACATATTACATATCAGAACAAACACGATTTCTTCCTGTTCGTTTTGCCTCATACAGACATTCATCAGCAATCTCTGGCATATTATCGGGGATCTCCACCGTCTCTGGATAGGTCGCTACACCAATAGAAATCGTAATACGGATTGCTTCTGTTCTTGATATCGGGAAGTCATGGGTTTCTACCGCAGAACGGATCTGTTCAGCAATCTCGATCGCCCTCTCATTCTGACAATCCGGAAGAATAACAGAGAATTCCTCTCCGCCATTACGTGAAACAATATCAAAGGAACGGGCGCTATTCTTTAATACCTTTCCAAGTTCTGCAAGGACAAGATCCCCTGCTGCATGCCCATAAGTATCATTTACCTTTTTAAAAAAGTCGATATCGATTGCGAGCAGTGAAAGACGCTCCTTTTTCTGTATTGCTTCCTCTACTAGCATGTTCCAGAGTGCATCGAACTGCCGTACATTATTCAGACCTGTCAGGAAGTCTGTTGTCGACTCTTTTTCATACTTATCCAATAAGTACTGGGATCGGCGTACATATTCAACGAAGAAAATGGCGATCATTCCACCAATTGTCGCAATCAGCCAATACGTTGGCAACAAGCTCTTTAGAACCGACCAGTCGGCAATTGTAATTGAAATGATAACTGTAAAGGTCAGGTTAGAATAGACAATCATTGGAATACCTTTTTTATAATAAGCCAGATTCTTTCCTTTGAAAATCTCCTTAATAATAATACATCCAATCAATGTAATTACCATAAGCATTAGCGCCATATATGTAGCATGATTAACGTTGATTATAAAACGACCCGTCATGATAATTAGTCCACTGATTATCCCTGGATAAATGCCACTGAACAGAAGAATTAAGATGATTGGAATATATCTTAAGTCAATAATAGTCATATCGACCGTTTCAATAGAGAAATGCAGCAAAGTCAAACCGAGAATTCCACCTGCAATACCATCGAGTATATTCAAGACAATTCGTTGCAATTGTTCTACAAGCTTCACTTTCCATCTTAGTTGCAGATAAATGAAGGAGACTGCAATAATAATACATAAATTCGTAAACAAATCAGCAAACAACAAAGCCACCTCGTTTTAGTATTCATGCCGCTTTTTAGCCATCAATTCTATATCGGCATAATCCACTAATAACATAAGCGATATCCTTTGAATCTATTCATCAATAGATATTTTCTCTGAATCTGTGTTTTTCCGTTGAATCAAGAAGAGTGAAACGCCAACTAGCACAACAAGGCCTCCAACAAATTGCAGGCTATGAATACGCTCATCGAGCAAAATCACCGCTACTATTGTAGCCCCTACTGGTTCACCAAGCACACTCATCGAGATAGTTGTCGCATTCACATGGGATAGGAGGAAGTTGAAAATGACGTGTGAAAGCGTTGGGAAGATCGCTAATAATAGAAAAATCCCCCATTCGCGTGGCGGATAATCTAATGTTGGTACACCAGCTACTAAATTATATATATGCAGTGCCAGCCCAGCGAAGAGGAACACACTGAAGCTGTAAATCCAATGCGACATTTGCTTCACCTTAGTCTGTCCAATTAGCAAGTAACCGACTACTGCAATTACATTCAGAAACGAAAGGAAATCCCCAAGGATTGCCGAGCTGTTAGCATGCCCTAGATCTCCCCAGCCGACCATCACCACACCAATAATGGCAATTCCAATCGTTAGAATTGTACGTAGATCTACACGTTCCTTATAAAAAAAGAACCCGCCAACTATAGCTAGTATCGGCTGCAAGGCGAGAATAATTGTTGAGCTTGCCACTGTCGTCAGTTTCAAAGAAGCAAACCATAAAGCAAAGCTAAGACCTAAACAAGCACCTGACAAAGCGAGGAATCCCCATTCCTGTCTGGATACCTTGCTAAGCTCTCCGCGCCTCTTCCAAATCATAGGCAACAACAAGATGCTAGCGAAGTACATCCGGTACATGCTAAGTACAGTCGAAGGCGCATCAGACCATTTAACAAATATTGCTGAGAAGGATATTCCGATAATAGATATAACTAATAAAATACTGATTTTCTTTTGAGTCATATGCCACCCTTAGTCTATGTTCGTTATAATTTATGTTTGGGTGTTTTAGAACATTTATTCAGTTCAATGCTCTGATACCCCATTTGGAATGAGCAATAGGAATATAATAAAGGCCGTACCCAACAAAAGAATACTATTAACAACAATACTAAAAAAACGTACACTTCTGTCATTTGATTTAATACCGTCAACAATTGCTAGAATATACCCAATTTCTATAATAACTAGTAGAATAATAGGATACACGTTTAGAGAAAAACTGGATAGTAGAAACACCAAAAAGGACACACTTAGCAATGTAAAGGTCAATAATAATGATTTGTTTCCATCTCTAGAATTCACTAATATTCTCCTGACCTTATAAAATCCAGGCCCCTCTATCCCTTAACTGCTCCATCCGCTCGCGGCTCTTCAAACAGCGTGCTCCGGTTGCGTCCATTATGCTTCGAGGTATACAATGCCTGATCTGCCTTTTCGATAATTGTTGTTTCATTATCATTATCTCGAAACTCCGCTACCCCAATGCTAATTGTGAGTCCAGAGATGATCTTCCACTCATTTGTTTCAACTGCACGGTTCAGTCGCTGCGCGTAAGTAATCGCGTCTGCAGCATGTGTATTCGGTAAGATAACCGTGAATTCTTCTCCCCCATAACGTGCTGCACAATCGCCTAGTCTTGATTGACGCTTCAAAATCTCTGCTAACTGCATGAGCACATCATCGCCAACCTGATGTCCGTATGTGTCATTAACTGCTTTGAAATGGTCAATA
>Ga0153999_1000224_pt1 | contig 27496 bp, 32 predicted proteins | sample TSNC083MetaG_FD_104675 | JGI IMG/M metagenome (GOLD analysis project Ga0153999, IMG submission 104675) | Attine ant fungus gardens microbial communities from North Carolina, USA - TSNC083 MetaG | ecosystem: Host-associated > Fungi > Mycelium > Unclassified | place: USA: North Carolina, Lumber... | reverse complement strand
TCAAAGAATTATCATTCACGTCAATATAATATCATTTGTTGACACAAATTTCCATCCATGATATAAGTTAACTAAAGATAATTACTTTTAGTAAATATTTTGTTTTAAGGAGGATACGAAAATAAATAAAAAAATAATATCGGTGCCGGTACTATGGGCTGCGGCATCGCAACGGCATTCGCCATGTACGGCTATCATGTCTCGCTTTTGGATCAGACAAAAGAACTGGCTCAGCGGGCCAGTGACAGAATTCGGGAAATTGTAACCAATCTGCCGGATGATTACGGTGAACCCAAACGTATGCCCGAACAAATTATGGCCGCACTTTCATATGAGGGTGAAAATAACCTCGATACTTTGGTTCCGGCCTTTTCTTTCATTATCGAGAGTGTTTTTGAAGATCCAGAGGTAAAGAAAAACCTTTATGCCCGTATAAATCCGCTGCTATCAAAAGACTGCATTGTCTGCAGCAATACCTCAGCGCTCAACATTTTTGAAGCTGCCGATCTTACATATCCGGAAAATCTGATGATTACACATTGGTTTAACCCAGCTTATGTGATGGAACTGATAGAACTGATAGAACTGATAAGGGGACCAAAAACTTCTGATGCCGCTGTTGAAGCCGCCATATCTGTCCTTATGGATATCGGTAAAAAACCGGCCGTCATCAACCAATATATCCCCGGGTTCATTGTCAACCGGCTTGGCGCGGCACTGATGCGTGAAGCAACCTATATGATTCAACAGGGCTGGACCAGCGCCGCTGATATTGATTCGGCAATGTCGCTCACGTGCGGCATGAGATATGCCTTTGAAGGCCCCGTGGCTCTATATGATGTAGTCGGCTGGAATATCATTCAAGCCGGTGCCAAAGCCATTTATCCCTCACTCTGCAACGATGCCGAAAATGGCAACCGGCTGGCGCAGGAATTAATTGAACAGGGTAATCTGGGAATTGTCTCCGGAAAAGGAGTATATGATTATTCTGGGGTAGATATCCCCCGTTTTATGAATAACAGAACCGAAAAGATCTTAAAGATGCAGCAGTTTACCCGAACAGGACTCTGATGAGTCCGGTCCGGAAACATAACTTATTGTTGCCCGTAATAGGCATTTGCACCGTGTTTTCTCAAATAATGCTTATCTTGAAGCTCCTGCGGAGCCGGTGATACCCTCAGCTGAATCATTTCGCTAAAGGCTGCCATTTTAGCCACCTCTTCCAGAACCACGGCATTATGTACCGCATCCATGGCATTTTTCCCCCATGAAAACGGTCCATGGTTTTTACACAAACAGGCGGGCATTGCCATATATTCCTTGTTCTTAAAATAATCAACAATCAATAATCCGGTGTTGGTTTCATACTGCGATTCTATCTCATCCTTTGTCAGACAGCGCAGACAGGGAATTTCGCCATACATATAGTCGGCATGCGTAGTTCCATAACAGGGAATTCCCCGCCCTGCCTGAGCCCAGCTGGTTGCCCACGGAGAATGGGTATGGACAATGCCGCCAATATCAGGAAATGCCTTATAAAGCTCCAGATGGGTTGCAGTATCGGAAGAGGGACTTAAGGTTCCCTCAATCCGGTTACCTGCCAGATCCATAACCACCATATTTTCCGGTGACAGCTTATCATAGTCTACTCCGCTGGGCTTTATGGCAAACAGGCCACGTTTCCGGTCAATGGCACTTACATTACCCCAGGTAAAGGTAACCAGGCCGTGTTTGGGAAGCTCCAAATTGGCTTCGCAGACAATCTTTTTTAGTTCCTCCAGCATATTTTTCCTCCTGTTTCGGTTAGGGTTCCAGAGTATACATAGCGATCTCATCAATTTCACGGTTGGTCGAAATGATAACATCTTTGCCTTTGTGAATATAATGATATATGTTAGCCGAACCACAGCCCTGATCTAAAATCTGCATTTGATAATTGCGTTTCTGCTTATCCCATGTAAAAGCCATCAAATTTCTCACGCCCTGTCTGTGACCGATAACAACTGCCGGCCGGCCACAAAGGCTGCCGCCATAAATTGCATGGGTAAACTCAGCTGGTTTTTCATAACCATATACTTTTTCAAAAACTCCGCTATGCTTTTTATAAATACTGATATCCGGGCCATGGAACGGAGACATCACCACCAGCTCTTGTTCTCCGTCCTCATCCAGATCAACCAGAACCGCATCGCTGGCCGGAGTGGTTAAAAGCTTACTGATCTCCCACTCCTTCGTCGGTTCCTCCGGGGGATAGAACTGGTATACCCCGTTTTCGGCTGAAATCACACAGGTATCCACCCCGTTTCCCGTCACTTTATAGAAACCGTGATTTTTCAGCATATTTTCTTTTATGACAGTCAACGGCAGCTGATGCTCTTCGTCAAAGCCGCTCAGATCATCCGGCAAAACAGCAGCATACACCTTTCCCGGCATTGACCAGTCCTCTTTATATTCATGTCCGGATTTCAGCGCACAGGCAATCAGATAGCGTACCCCACCGCGTTCTACAATATCAAAACGATGGACATGGGGCAGATCCGTCAGTGTTCTTACCGCCCAGCCTCCCTCAGTCTGCGGCGTCACAATCACAATTTTCGCCGCTTTGGAATCATTGGGCGAATAAAACTGATGAGTGGCAAGAAACTGTCCGTCACTTTCCGGCACCTGTACCATGGACATGGTGCCGCCGGGTTCTGACCATACCGTGTCTAAAAGACCGCCGTCCAGGTCAAACAGCAGGCACCGATCCACTTTCTCCGCCGCGACCAAAATATGGTCTTTCCCCTGATAGTGGAGCGGCGCAATGGAATAGCATTTTGTCAAATTCCCGATTATTTTTTTTTCAACCTTCATAATATCACCCTATTTCTGTGTATCCAGAATCTTTGTCATTCTCCGGTTAGCATCCAACAAATCGTCTTTCCAACCAGGGTTTCCCACATACCAGAATTCCGTTACATATTTACGGATTCCCAATTCCCATGCCGCCCCGATGGACCGTTCAAAGTCCACATGGCCTTTGCCATAAGGAATTTCACGAAAATGTCCCGGTATCGTCTCTTTTAAATGCATGGCAGCCAGATGCCCCAGGCCGGCGTGAAGGTCGGTAAACACATCCGTTCCATAATTTTTTGCCGCATTATAAAGATTGCCGATGTCGGGATAGACATTCAGATACATCGACGCAATCTGTCTGACATATTTCATGGATTTCTCTACGGTATTCATAAATTCCGTCTCCATCGTCTCAAACCCCAGCATCACACCGGCTCTTGCTGCGATTGCCACCGCCTTTTTTAAATTTTCCTCAAAGAAGCCCTTACTAGCCTCACTGGAGTCTTCATAATAAACATCATAGCCGGCCAGCTGGATAATCCGGATACCCAGGTCATCGGCCAATTTAACGGCCTTTTCCATGATTTCCATTCCCCGGCTGCGGGTTTGTTCATCATGGCTTCCCAGCGGATATTTACGGTGTCCGCTCAGGCACATAGTTCGAATCGGTGTCCCTATCACTTTCATTGTATTGACCAGTTCCATCCGTTCGGCCGGTGTCCAGTCGAGTCGTTTTAATTTATCTTCTGTTTCATCAATGCTGATTTCTACAAAATCAAATCCGGCCTCCCCGGCGGCCTCCAGCTTATTCTTCCAGCTTAAGTCTGCCGGCATGGATTTTTCATATAATCCAAGTGTATATGCCTTTTCCATTCCTGCCTCCATATTCCGTCAACCATGCAGTAGGTCAAAAGCCCGGGCCGTTATGCTGCGATTGACTAAAAATCAGACCGGCTTACCTGGTGCACCGCAACTCCCTTTTCACGGATGAGCTCCAATGCCTCCCCGGAAGCCTTTTCGTCTGTAATCAGATATTTTATTTTTTCAATCGGACAACTGACGAAGCTGCTGTTCTTTCCGATTTTCGTGTGATCGGCCAGGACATATACCCCTTGGGTAGCATGGTCAATCATCAATTCATTAATGCTAACCTCGTTAAAAATCTCAGTCGTCATCCCTGTTTCCGCACTAATTCCCGAGCACCCGATAAATGCATTCCGGACATAGATGGGCTGTAAGTTGCGCAGCGCAAAGTCACCTACCATGGCATCCTTGGGATGGCGTAGTTCTCCGCCCGTCAGCACCACATTGACCCCTCTGGAATGCTCACAATTTATTGCTTTTCCATTATTGGTAATGACTGTTACATTTTCTGCCTGAATATATTCCAGAATCTTAAGGGCATTGCGACTGGTGTTAATAAACAGATTATCACCATCGGATACCAGAGCCGCCGCATATCTGGCAATCAAAGTGCGGTACATCTGTATTTCATCCCCTGGATCCTTTAAAGCCACCGCGCCTCCGTATGTCCGAACCAGCAATTTCCTGGATTCCAGATACTGGAGATCCCTGCGAATGGTAATCAGGGAAACTCCCAGCATCTTTGCCAGCTCATCCACACGGACCGCCGGATTATGCCGTATCATTTCGGCAATTTGATTTCTGCGATTATCTACACAAGCACGTTCTCTCTTCATATCGTGTACTCCTCTGATTTCAGATATAATAAACTTCAAAACTTTCTTTATTGTATCCTATCTTTCGGCTTGTGTCATCATTATATGGGCGGATGGCATTATTCAATAATTCCCTGTTCCTTCATTTTTTGTTCCATCTCCTGTGCCGACATAATATTACGCAATCCGATCACGGTAGTCCCTTTTGCCTGGGCATCTTTAAACATGGATACAAAGTTCTGGGCGCAGAATACCACATCATATTGGATCGACGCTGTTTTGCCTTCCGACAGTGCGCAATGATGCACTTTTGATGGTTTGATTCCCACCTTATCCAGCACCTTCATCATGGTCATTTTCATCATCAGACTGGATCCTGCTCCATTTGCGCAGCATACCAGAAAGCTCATGTTTTGCTTAGCCATTTGTCTCTCCTTTTTTTAAGCTGATTTTTTTCTCTCTTTTAAAGCCTTGTAAGCTTCATAATCTTCGGTCATCAAAAAGTATCCGTCTTTATCCATCCTGTACTGGATCTGGGGAATCACCAGCAAAATGATAACCACAAGGGCAATCCCCGCATAGCTTAAGAATTTCATCGCTGCCGTCATGACCGGCCATATGACTGCCCAGTCCCACATCCCAAGATAGCCGCCGTAGGCCGCCATACCGACCCATCCGGCTATAATAGCCGAACCGAAGACCTGACAAAGCCCTGAGATAAAGGGCAGGATTAAAGCGGCCTTAATACCGCCTTTTTCATTGGCAAAAATAGCGATCGAAGCATTGTCAAAGAACACCGGTACAAATCCGCAGATAACCAGAACCGGGCTTTTAAGTACGATAAGGGCAATGATTGCCAAAATCTGTCCGGCAAAACCGGCCAGGAAGCCGAACGGTACTGCGTTTGCTGAACCGAAGCCGAAAATAACGGCACAGTCAACGCCCGGCAGGGAGCCTGGCAGAAGCGTGTCGGCAATTCCCTGGAAGGAAGCTGTCAACTCAGTTACGAAGGTACGGACGCCAAGCTGTAAGATTGCAAGGTATACGGAGAAGTTCAGACAAGTCTGAATCACGTAGAACACCATACTCTTTCCCTCACCCAGGAAGCCGCTCGCCGTCAGATAATCACGGCCGAGAATTACTAAAATGGTTCCGAAGAATAAGACCATCAGGATTGAGGTACAAACCATATTTTCATTAAAAATAGACATAAAACCCGGCAGTTCAATATCTTCAAACTTTTTGATTTCTTTTCCGCCTTTTTTCCGGCCAAACAGCTTTTCCGCCAGCCATGTATTGAGGGCAATACCAAACATCTGCTGATGCGCCAGACAAAAACCTGCTCCATCGGTTAATTCCTGGCAGGGCCGGATGGTCAGGTTCGAACCGACCGCCCAATAGGCTCCCAGAATGAGTGCCATCACGATTAATAGCGTCATATCGTTAGTCAGCAGGAACGGGCAGGCAAACAAAATCAGCCAGTATGCAGTTGCCGCCTGCTGCACCTGCACATGTCCGGTAGTAAACAGAGCCCGCAGCTTTGTAAATTTACTGAATCTTACCAACAGAATATTAACAACAAATGCTATGAGCAGAAGAATCATGGCATTGCCAAAGCCTTTGCCGAATACTTCCTCTACGCCTGCAGTGACGGCGTTCTGCCCAAAATAGGGGTCAATTACCATTGCGTCAAGATCAAAGACATCTTTCAGTCCAACCAGAATCGGCCGGAAATTGTTGGTCAGCCCGCCGGAGCCGACCGTCAGAATCAAATAACCCACGATTGCTTTAATCACGCCCGCCAGCACATCATACCAGGGCTTTTTTAAAAGAATATAGCCGATCATTACAATCAGTCCGATCATAAATGCCGGCTGTTGTAATATGTTGGCTGCAAAATACGACCATGCTCTCATTAAAATATTCATCCTCATTCTCCCGTTATTTTTCGCAATATTGTGCTTGTATTTTTATCAGATCCTCCGGCCCTTCCGCTCCCAGAAGGGCGGTAATTACATCTTCATTCATCAGCAGTTCAGACAGCCTTGTCATATTGTTAAGGTGCTGATCCGGATTGCAGGATGCCAGCGTGAAAAACAGTCTGGCATCTTTGTCCGGATCCTCAGGTTCAAAACTGACCGGCTTTTCCAGCTTCATGAAGCCGATAGCAGTTTTATGCACTCCCCTTGCATTTTCCTGCGAATGAGGCATTGCCACCTCCGGCATGATCACAATATATGGTCCATATTTCTCCACGCATGCGATAATATCTTCTTTATAATTCCCTTCTACCGTACCGTCAGCCTCCAGTGATTCGCAGCTCATGCGGATCGCTTCCCGCCAGTCAGAAGCTTCTTCGGCAAATTTATAGTGGTTTAATTCGACAAATTCTCTCAGCATTTGTGTCCTCCTCTCCGGCAAAAATTAAGCCTACAGCAGGGAACGGAACGGAATGTTCTGTGGTGCCTCAAAACAGTCCTCAAATCCTCTGCGATGATGGTATGCTTTTTTATCCTTATCAGCAGGATAAACATACTTTCCGCCCACTTCCCAGAAGAACGGATGAAATCTATAATCCAGACGATCCTTCTTCATATCATAAAGCACCCGGATTTCATTGACATCTGCCATAAAATTCGTCCAGATATCATAATGAAGTGGAATTACTACCTTGGCTTGCAGCGCTTCCGCCATCCTGAGAATATCAACGGAGGTCATTTTATCTGCCATTCCAATCGGATTTTCACCATAGGAACCGAATGCTACGTCAATATCATAATCTTTTCCATGCTTTGCAAAATAAATTGAATAGTGTGAGTCGCCGCTGTGATAAATATTACCACCTGGTGTTTTAATCAGATAATTGACCGCTTTTTCATCCATGTCGGTCGGGCATACGCCGGCCAGCTCTTCACGATCCGGTCCGGTGGAATCGGTGGTTACCAGACAGGTCCGGTCAAAAGAATCAAGCGCAATGATTTCCATATCTTTAATTGTGATGATATCTCCCGGCCTGACAACGATGCAGCGTTCTTTTGGAACTCCCCAGCGAACCCACTGGTCAACCGTCTTCTGCGGACCGATAAACGGAACCGGAATCACTTCTCCTTTTTCATTCACTGTCGTCATCCCGCTCTGGGTTACATGAGCTGCATATTCAGCACTCATATGATCCTGATGGTAATGGGTGGCAAACACGGCATCTACCTGCTTAATCGCAAACGGATCAATGACAAATGGTACTGCCCGCAGGTTCGGCTGCATCTTTCTGGCGCCGCACATATTCGCCATCTGATGACCAACAGCCATTTTTCCGTCGCCGTGGGTTCGCTTTCCGTTTCCACACCACAGATCGATGGTGACGTTGGCACCGCCCGGAGTTTTAAACCAGACACCGGTACAGCCCAGCCACCACATCGCTACCGTACCCGGTTTTACCTCTTCTTGTTCAATTTCCTCATTCAGCCAGGTTCCCCACTCCGGGAAGGTACTCAGAATCCATGATTCCCGGGTTGTTTCACTCACTTTACTCATCGACTGCCTCCTTATATGTTCGTTTATATGTTCTTTATGTAATTTATAAGCTTAATATATCATTTTTATGAACTATTTACAAGTGATTTATATGATCGATTCTCATTTATATGTTCGTTATAATATTTTTTATGAATTGCACAGTTTTTACTTGTATTTTTTGTTCAAATGTAACAATACAATACATAAAAAAGATATGTGCAGATTGTTCTTAGTGAGCAACTCACATGTATCAACTGCACATAGTTTATAGGACGGACACCCGGTATATAGAATTTGAGGGTTAAGTTGATAATAAACTTGACATGCCTGGAATATCTTGGTATGATGTGTCTATTAATACCTCGTTAATCTATGCTTATTTTATGGAGGAAATATCGTGGATAAAAAGTATATGGCATTGGGGACATCGATGCTTACGTTAAAGCTTCTGGAACAACAGGAGATGTACGGATATCAGATAATTAAAGAACTGGAGCGGCAGAGCCGTGAGGTTTTCCGGCTTCAGGAAGGAACCATGTATCCGATTCTGCATAATCTCGAACAGCAGGGGGCTGTCAGCAGCCGGCAGCAGATTGCTGAAAACGGGCGGCTCAGGAAATACTACCAGATTACCGATTCCGGCCGGAAACTGCTGCAGGCTAAGATCAGTGAATGGAATGTTTACCGGGACGCGGTTGGTCTGGTGATTGGAGGTGTTTTATTTGGCTGAAAATTTTAAAACCTCCGAAGCCTTTCTCGAAGAGGTAGCTGAGCAGATTTCATACCGCCCCCTGCGCCCTGCCATTGTCAGTGAACTACAGGATCATATTGAAGAGCGGATCGGAGAATACCAAAATGAGGGATACTCAAGAGAGCAAGCCGAACAGAAAGCCGTTGCCGCAATGGGCGACCCGGTGGTTATTGGAACTGAGATTAATGCCGTGCGGCATGTACGGTCGAATCCTGTCCTGGTGGTTTTGACGGCAGTGCTGATGCTGGCCGGACTGGCCGCGGCGGTTTATATAAACTGGACGCCGGAACAGTATGTCAATGGCTTTGGCTATTATCTGCCCGGCCTTGCGGTTTTGTTGGCGGCCAGCTTTTATTCCTATCCGCTTTTAGTTAAATATTGGAAGAGAATGCTGCTTTTGATACTTGTGCTTTTTATTGCAGGGATTCTGAGCTCCTTATATCATCAGTCAAATATGCTTAATTCCTATTTGTTTGATCGGGGGTACGATCTTCCACGCTATCTGCTAAATTATTTTTCATGGAGAGGCGCGTATTACGCCGCCCTGATACTCGGATCGCTGCTTACTGTTGCGATCTATTCCTACCGGCACCACTCCAGACGGCTTTTCTTTTTCTTTGCTGTGGCAGAATTCTGGATTTTGCTCTCTGCCACAACCGGTGAGCAGCTATCCGCAATTGCAGTATTTGTGATATCCTTCGTCGGAACTATACTTTTTATGTTTAGTAAAAAACTATTTAACGGTAAATTTTATTTGCTCTTTCCACTGTTGCTTGTCGTTACCTTCCTTTCTCTTCCTTACCAGAAAGAACGTTTTCAGGAATTTACAGCACAGCAAGACACCATATACAGTGTATGGGATGATGCCTATAATGGAGTCCAGATCCGGGAGCTGCTGTCCAAAACTCCGATAACCAGTGAGCTTTCTCTTACGCCAACGGAGATGATAAATTATGGCACCGGCAACTGGTATTTTGGTACTGATGTCAAACGACTATATCCAGATGAGAATACCGTAACCCTCTGGGATATCCTGCCTCAGCATTACCATAACAATTATCTGCTGGCAGTCGGTATCTTCATGTTTGGCTGGCTGTTCGGTTTCCTTTGCCTGGCAGTCATCGGAGCCTTCTTCTTAACGATCTTTCGGTGCGTCTTTCTGATCCGGGGAAAATTGGCTTCCTGCATGGCTTTCAATTGTGCTATGGTTCTGCTGGTACAGACTATGTTGTATATCGCCGGTAACCTGGGATATCAATATGAGTATTTTACCAACCTTCCATTGGTATCGGAGGGAAAGATCAGTATTGTAATTAACATGCTCCTGCTTGGCTTTATTTTTTCCGCCTACCGGTATGACAAGATGATCGAAGAGCCCGCTTCCTTCCGCGTGATATAAGTTGACCGCCCCATTCAGGCAGCAAAAAGCGGGTACTCCAAGGAGGTCTTAACAGACCTGGAGCGTGTTTGAAAAATGCTTTTCGCAAATTTCAAACACGCTCCAGAGTTTAAAGAGCTTCATCGATTGCCCGCCCAATATCATTACGCATATACTTGTTGTCAAACGTAATCCATCCGGCAGCCTCGTAAGCATTCCTGCGGGCCTCTTTCAAGTCCCCGCCGGTGGCGGTAACGCCCAGTACCCGGCCGCCGTTTGTCACCACCGTTCCGGCGGCATCAAACTTACTGCCGGCATGGAAAACATAATAGCCGTCCTGATCCCGGAACGTCTCCAGGCCGTGGATCGGGTACCCCGTTTCATAATGCTCCGGGTAGCCGTCGGAAGCCAGTACCACACAGACGGCGGCGTTGTCAGAAAACTCCAGTTCCACCTGATCCAGGGTTCCGTCAATACAGGCTTCAAACACATCTATAATGTCATTTTTCATCCGCGGCAGCACGACCTGTGTTTCCGGATCGCCGAAGCGGGCATTGTATTCCAGTACCTTTGGTCCATCGGGAGTCAGCATCAGCCCAAAGAAAATAATCCCCTTGAATTCCCTTCCTTCGGCCCGCATCGCATCCACGGTCGGCTGGTAAATATACCGGCGGCAGAATTCATCCACCTCGGCCGTATAAAACGGGCTCGGCGAGAAGGTGCCCATCCCTCCGGTATTTAGTCCCTGGTCGCCGTCCCTGGCACGCTTATGATCCTGTGCGGAGGTCATGATCCGGATGGTTTTCCCATCGACAAATGCCAGTACCGACACCTCCCGCCCGGTCATAAATTCTTCTGCAACAATCCGGCTCCCGGCTGAGCCAAACTGTTTATCGAGCATCAGGCTTTTTACGCCGGCTCTGGCTTCTTCCCGGGTATTGCAGATCAGCACCCCTTTACCCAGTGCCAGCCCGTCTGCCTTTAGAACAATCGGAAACGGTGCCGTTTCCAGATATTTAAGCGCAGCATCGGCAGTATCAAAGGTCTCATACGCCGCCGTCGGGATCTTGTGTTTTTTCATCAGATCCTTAGAAAACGCTTTGGAACCTTCGAGAATAGCCGCATTTGCCCGCGGCCCGAAGACCCGGAGTCCGGCTGCTTCCAGCACATCGACCGCTCCGGCCGCCAGTGGATCATCCGGTCCCACAATCACCAGGTCGATCTGATGACCGACGGCAAATTCAGCCAGCCGGTCAAATTCCATCACCTTGATATCCACACATTCAGCAGTCTCAGCAATCCCGGCATTGCCGGGAGCGCAGTATAATTTTTTCACTTTGGGACTGCGGGCCGCTTTCCATGCAATGGCATGTTCTCTGCCGCCGCCGCCTACGATTAATACATTCATCGCCAATCCTCCTATGCATTTGCAATCATATCAATGGCCTGCGGCAGAATGATCCATTCCGCCTGCTCCATGACCCGGCGCTGGAGCTGCTCCGGGGTATCGCCGTCCTGCACCGCCACCGCTTTCTGCAGCAGAATCGGGCCGGTATCCATGCCGGTATCCACGTAATGAACCGTCGCTCCGGTGATCTTGACCCCGCGCGCCAGCGCCGCTTCATGTACCTTCATACCGTAATAGCCAACGCCGCAAAACGCCGGAATCAGTGAAGGATGAACATTGATAATCCGGTGCTCATATTTTTCAATCATTTCAGCCGGGACCGTCACCAGAAAACCAGCCAGCACAATTAAGTCCAGGTGATAACCGTCCACCATCCGCAGCAGTGCTTCATTAAATTCTTCCCGACAAGCAAATGCTTTCGGTGACAGACATGCCGTTTCCACACCGCGGCCGGCAGCCCGCTTTAGTGCATAAGCATTTTCATTATTGCTGATGACCACGGCAATTTCCACATTGCGGACCGTGCCGCCGTCCATTGCGTCAAAGATTGCCTGCAGGTTGGTACCGCCGCCGGAAACCATTACGCCGACTCTCAGCATAACGTCACGCCCTTTTCTCCGGACGTAACCGAACCAATGATATAAGGAGTTTCGCCGGCGGTCTCTATCGCTGCCATGGTCTTCTCCACATCCGCAGGCGCAGCCGCCACAATCATGCCGATTCCCATATTATAAGTGTTGTACATCATTTCTTCGGCAATATTGCCCTTTGCCGCCAACAGGCCAAACACCGGCAAAACGGGATAGCTGTCTTTCTTTATCATTGCATGAGTCCCGTCTTTTAGCATCCGCGGAATATTCTCATAAAAACCACCGCCGGTTATATGGCTGCAGGCCCTGATCTTCACACCGGCATCTTTGATCGCTTTCAGGGCTTTGACATAAATCTTTGTCGGCACCAGCAGGGCTTCTCCGAGAGTCGTCCCGAGATCCTCGTAATATGCTGACAGGCCTTCGGTGGTAAGTTCTTGTTCAAATACTTTGCGGATCAGGGAAAAGCCATTGCTGTGCACACCAGAGGATGCCATCCCAATCAAAATATCACCGGCCTTAAGCCCGCTGCCATCAATCAGATCCTTTTTATCAGCCACCCCCACTGCAAAACCGGCAAGATCGTATTCCTCAAGGGGGTAAAAGCCGGGCATTTCTGCCGTTTCCCCACCCACCAGCGCGGCTCCCGACTGCTTGCAGCCTTCGGCGACACCACTGACAATAGCGGCAATTTTTTCCGGATAATTTTTGCCGCAGGCGATGTAATCAAGGAAAAACAGCGGCTCGCCGCCGGCGCAGGCGACATCATTAACGCACATGGCAACACAGTCAATGCCGATTGTGTCGTGCCTGTCCATGAGAAATGCAAGCTTTAGTTTGGTTCCGACACCATCGGTACCGGACAGCAGTACCGGATGCTCCATATCCTTGATTGCGGCCAGTGAAAAAGCTCCGGAAAATCCGCCTAAACCGCCCAGTACCTCCGGCCGCATTGTCTCAAGGACATGCTTCTTCATTAATTCTACCGACCGGTAACCTGCCTCAATATCTACTCCGGCTTTTCTGTAATCCATGTTTTATCCTCCACTTGAGTCTCTTATTTCATCTGTGCCAGATACTCTTTATATCCGATACTGTCCAGTTTTTCAGCTTTTTGTACCACATCATTTTTTAATGACCCGGAATATTCTTTCACTTTCTTAAGCAACTCCTCATCAGCAGCGGCCAGCATCTTAGCGGCCAGAATTCCGGCATTGGTGCCGCCGTTAATGGCAACTGCCGCCACCGGAACGCCTGATGGCATCTGCACGATGGAGTAGAGGGAATCCACTCCGCCCAAATCTGAGGTCTTCATAGGAATGCCAATGACCGGCAGCGAAAAAATCGCTGCACACATACCCGGCAGGTGTGCTGCCTTACCGGCTCCGGCGATTATCACCTTGATGCCCTTACCTTCTGCCGCCTTTGCCCATTCAAAGAAAATATCCGGTTCTCTGTGAGCCGATATGATTGTCATCTCATAATCAATACCAAACTGCTCCAGAATCCCGGCAGCCTGTGCCATTACCGGCATATCCGAGTCACTCCCCATTACAATTCCAACTTTTGCCATCGTGCTTTCTCCTTGTCCTTTTCTGCCACGCCCTTGCATGACTCATAATTTTGGCAAATACTTATCATTAGCTGTGCTAATATATAAAGTATGTAAATAAATTTAAGCTAATAATTATAATACTAGATTTTCTTGATTGAGTCAATAGCTGCTTCCCTTATTCTGCATTACCGCTATTATTAAGTTCCCGATTCAGTTCTTCAGTTCCCGGTATCACGAATCTCCCATTTTGGATTACCGGCATCTGCCGGCCATCGCTCGTGACAGCGATGATATCGCCTAATTCGGAATAGGGGATCGTGATATCCGTGTGACAGCCGTAATAAGCTTTAGATACATCCTCTTTTCTTAAAATGGAAACCTCGTTGTCACGGGCAATGATTTCTTTCCCATCCGGGTTGTACACCGCATGATCTTCCGACCAACTGTAACAGGTATCCCCCACAGCAAAGTGCGGACCCATTTTCTCGGCAATCAGGATCGACAGTTTGTCAATAATATTAAAACGCTGCGCCATCGCATATGCCGCGGTATTGGTTCCGATGGCAAATTCCCCCATCGCCAGCGTTTCATGATTTTTAAGGATCTGCTGCCTGATCAATTTCTTTCCCTCCTCCGCAACGGCAAAATTGTCGCAGGAATAATTGGTAATCATTCCGTCCTTAAATTCCATGCAGAAATTCTGATACCGGATGTCCCAGATATAAACGCTGCTTACATGCAGCGTTCCTTCCGTGCCCGTCAGTACCGGAGAGGTAAAAACCTCCCCCAACGGAATGTTGACATCGGCCACACAGTTTTCGAAGTTCGTCTGCTTCTGCGGATCGTTAAGCCGGTGCAGGAAAACTTTCAGATTGGTTCTGTTCGATCCGCTTCCGGTGATCGTGACATATTCAGCCTGATCCAGGACATCAATAATATGCTGCTGGATCGTTTTATAGCGCTCGTAATCCAGGGTGTTTATGCGGATCGTTTCTTTAAAAATTTCTTTAAAATCCGGCCCGATTGCAGGCACCGGAAAGGCAATGATGGTAAAGCTGGTCTCGTCTCCCGGAACATACCGGTTAACAATCGGCATCGATTGATTTGCATAGCTGATGTTTATCTCTTCCTGTTCTTTGCTCAGGGCAAATGCCTCGGGTTTATTTATCGGACTAAAGCCGTCCTCACCAAATGTTTCAAGCACAGCCGGTCCGGCAAAACCGGCGGCTGCTTCTTTGTACTTCTCATAGGCGGTTTTTAAAACACTGATTTTCCTGTCTGTGAAGGCCGGATCCAGAAAGATGGCCTGATCGTAACGATGATCATAATCATACTGCTTATTTGGAGAAGCGCCGTAGTAACCGATTTTCCTGCCCGGACTCTGGGTGACCGACCAGACGGCACTCCGGTAAATAATTGTTTTCAGACCCATGGCTTCAAACTGGCCGATTGCTTTTTGAACCATCCGTTCAAATCCCAGCGGATAACGGATGACCACATTTTTCTTCCGGGACAGATCGCGGCCCATTACTTCAAAACCTTTACGGTAGCCTTCCGTATAGGCAGAAGCCATTTTTTCAATGGTTTCCTCCGGCAGGCTGTTTAAAAATCCGACAATTTTAAGCTCGGCAGCGGATATATATTCACCAAACCGGTACAAATAGCGCAGGTCATTTAAATCACTGCGGCAGATAATATCTTTTGCAAACGTCAGGCCGGGGTCAAGCTGTTCACGAATCCGGTAAGGCAGGATTACATCCGTATAGTCACTGTAAAACCGGCAGAGAATGTCCCGGACGGCCTGGACGGACGGCTTATCATCTTCAAAAACATTATAAATCCGGATCAGCAATTCCAGCAATATGGTAATTTCGGCCAGCCGGCTTTCATACCCCAGAACAATAGCTCCCCGAAACTGGGCGTAAAATGCAGACAAGAGTGTTCCCCATTCATGCCCCAGACGGCGGACGGCACAGGCCGGGTCGGCATAGCTGGTTTCATACTGTTGTGGCAGAATATCATAGTACAATTCATCATTCAGGAATTTCAATTCTGCCATTGATAAGTCCTTTAATCCATCGGCCAGCTGCTCTTTAACCAGACCATCGATCTGCCCGGCAAACCCGGCCATTTCCACAAAAAATCCATGAAACGGTTCGGCTGTCCGTTCTGACGGAAACAGCCTGATTCGTTCCATGGATAACTCATAACGTTCTTTAACGGCGGCATTTTCTTCTGCCCATAATTTCTGATTTTTCATATATCCACCTTTCTCTGATTTTATCGATGAATCAATCCAATAATAAGCATGCAGATCCAGAAAAGCATCAGCAGGCCTCCAAGAATAATGCTGATTTTGGCTAAAATATATTTTTTTTCCTGTTCCATAAATGACAGACCGCCGTATCCCAGTGCGGCAATTGTAAATAAGAAACTGCTGAGTCCCCAGGCACCGACATTAATATCTCCATCGCCCTGCATGGCTACGCTGAGCCGCAGACTGATTACGCACAGAATAAGAGCCATCGCCGACAGTGCCAGGCTGACCAGACTCTTTCTGGAAAATGGCTTTTTCACATAAGAAATTTTATGTTTTCTTCTTTCCACGTAACCGCCTCCTTGTCGTTTGTACCATATGATAGACGATATACCCCAAAACTCCTCCGGTTGTATTCAGCAGGATATCGTCCACATCAAAGCTGCCCACCTGAAAACACAGCTGCGTCACTTCAATAAACAGGCTAAAGGAAAAACAAATAAAAATACAGTTGTACCACCGTTTTCCCCGGCGGCTCACAACCGGAAGAAAGAAACCGCATGGCATAAAACCAACCACATTGCCCACGATATTCAGCATAAATGCCTTCATTCCCAGCTGTTCCCGATAGCGGTAAAAGCGTTTAATTTCTTTAAACAACTCAAGGTTATAGGCATATCCGCGCTGGGTCGTATCGCGGCCGAATGACTCTGCAAAAAACATAAAATAGACAAGCAAAGCCAGATAGGCAAGAAACAGCACCCATCCTAACTTCTGGTTTCTCGTTGTATTTCTAATCATACTTTCTCCATCCAATCCTGTTATCAGAGACTTCTTAAAATGTAATCTGGGATTTACCCTTCAGCAGGGCTCCGCCATTGGTAATTGCCAGGATACCGACCGTAACACCTGTCACCAGAATGACAATCCCGATAATAATATTACAGGTTCCGGCATTTCTCATTGTTTTATAAACTTTTTCCATCCGTTCACTCCTTATTCTGCACCATACTGTTTATAATAAGCGTCAATAGCTGCCTTCAGGACATCGTCAATAATAATATTTCCTTTATACGGTTTATTATGCAGATGTTCCACCACGTCGGCCATGGTAACAATGGCAGTGGTTTTAAAGCCATAAGTTTCCTGAATCTCCGCCAGTGCTGATTTAGTTGTCTGTCCCCGTTCCATGCGGTCAACCGATACCACCAGGCCTTTTACCGTGACGTCGCCCTGCGCCCGGACAACCGGCAGAGTCTCCCCAATCGAGGTACCGGCGGTTGTTACGTCTTCGATAATCACCACCCGATCGCCGTCTGCCAGCGGACTTCCCAGCAATATGCCGGTATCACCGTGATCCTTTACCTCTTTGCGGTTAGAACAGTATCTGATTTCAGTATGATACAGTTCACTGATAGCCATGGCCGTGGCCACGGACAGAGGAATCCCTTTGTAAGCCGGCCCAAACAGCACATCAAAGTCCGTCCCGAAGGCACTCTGAACCGCCTTGGCATAGTATTCTCCCAGCCGGCGCAGCTGCGTCCCGGTGCGGTAAAACCCGGTATTGACAAAGAAAGGGGTCTTTCTGCCGCTCTTGGTAACAAAGTCGCCGAATTTCAAAACCTGGCAGTCAATCATAAACTCGATAAACTCTTTCTTATAAGCTTCCATGGAATCCTCCTATTTCACGCAGCCGATCAGCTCGTTAATATCTTCTATTTTGTGTTTATTCATATACGCTTCGATTCCCTCAACTACCTCGACGGTTGCAAAAGGGTTGTAAAAATTGGCAGTTCCCACCGACACCGCCGTAGCTCCCGCCAGAATAAATTCAATGGCATCATCAGCATCAGCAATGCCGCCCATACCGATGATGGGAATCTTCACGGCATTTGCCGCCTGATATACCATCCGGACCGCCACCGGCTTTACGGCCGGACCGGACAGTCCGCCGGTTCGATTGGCAATCGCAAACGTCCGCCGGTTAATGTCAATCTTCATTGCCGTCAGGGTGTTAATCAGAGACAGTACATCGGCACCGCCTGCCTCGGCAGCTTTCGCCATCACCGTAATGTCTGTCACATTCGGGCTCAGCTTCATTATGACCGGCTGTCTGGCGTACCGCTTGACTTCCCTGGTGATGGCCTCAACCGCTTTGGGATCCTGCCCGAAGGCAATACCGCCTTCTTTCACGTTGGGGCAGGAAATATTGATCTCCACCATATCCACCGGTTCGTCCGCCAGGCGCTCCACCACCGCCAGATAATCTTCGGTTGTTTTCCCGCAGACGTTGACGATAATTTTTGTATCATACTGTTTTAAGAACGGAATGTCACGACTTGTAAATACGTCAACACCGGGATTTTGCAGACCGATGGCATTGAGCATCCCGCCGTATACCTCGGCGATCCGGGGCGTCCGGTTACCGGGCCAGGGAATGTTTGCGACACCTTTCGTGACCACGGCGCCCAGCCTGTTCAGATCGACAAATTCAGCATACTCCTCACCGCTGCCAAAGGTTCCGGAGGCTGTCATAACCGGATTTTTAAGAATCACACCGGCAAGATTTACTCTGGTATTCATTACAGCTCCACCTCCTGTGCCAAAAAGACTGGCCCGTCTTTACAAATCCGCTTGTTATAGACATGGGAATGTTCATCGATTTCCCGGGTCTGGCAGACACACGCCAGACAGGCTCCAATCCCGCATGCCATCCGCTCTTCCAGCGACAGCCAGCATTCAATGCCCGCCCCGGCGGCAAATTCTTTCAGGGCACGCAGCATCGGCGTTGGACCGCAGGCATAGATCACATCGGCGGTCAGCCCCTTTTTTCTGATTACATCGATGACATTTCCTCTGGTTCCGGCGCTTCCGTCCTCCGTTGCAATATGGACGGTACCATATGGTTCAAATTCCCGGTTTAAATATAATACGTCCCGATACCCCAGAATAATCTGTTTTTCGCAGTCCAACTGTTTCGCCTGCTCGAGCATGGGCGGAATTCCGATTCCGCCGCCCACCAACAAAGCCTTTTTATTCTTCTGCACAAAACCGTTTCCCAGCGGACCAAGTACCGTGACCGCATCACCGGCCCGATAAGCGGAAAACTCGTTTGTCCCGGCGCCAACTACACGGTAAACAATCCGCAGCCGGCCGCCCGCCCGGTCAATCTCACAAATACTGATCGGCCGGGGCAGCAGCCTGCTTTTATCACCCGTATATACAGAGATAAACTGGCCCGGCCGGACACTGGCCGCAATTTTATCGGATAATAGCCACATGCTGTATATATCTTCCGTCAGAGCTTCCTGACTGACCACCCGGGCGGTTACCATTTCTCTCCCGCTGCTTCCTGACTTCCCCATAATTTCCTCCTACAGTACGCTGTTAATATCGGCTGCCATGTCGATGACGGCCTGTCTGGCGGCCTCGGCAAAATGCTCCGGCCCGAACGACTGATAAGCTTTTTGTTGATACGCTGCAATAATTCCCCGGGAAGAATTGACGATAGCACCAAGTCCATCTTGATTAAAGCATGGTTTTAAATCCTCAGCCGTACCACCCTGGGCTCCGTAACCCGGAACCAGGAAATAGGTATGGGGCATCAGCTTTCTGAGCACGGCGCTCATTTCCGGATAGGTCGCCCCGACGACGGCTCCGATATTGCTGTATGCGCCTTCCATGCAGCCGGCTCCCCATTCCTTCACTTTTTCGGCAACCAGTTCGTATAACGGGCGGCCGCCGGTCAGCTGATCCTGGAATTCGCCGCTGGATGGGTTGGAGGTCTTGACCAGCACAAACAGCCCCTTATCCTCTTCCTTACATACATCGACAAACGGCTTTATGCCATCTGTGCCGAGATACGGGTTGACGGTCAGAAAATCCGTATTAAAGGCGCGGCAGAAGGTGTTTCCAATTTTAACTTTTCCCAGATGAGCGGCCGCATAAGCACCCGAAGTGGAGCCGATATCGCCGCGCTTGGCATCACCGATAACCAGCAGACCTTTTTCCTGACAGTATTTCACCGTCATATCATAAGCGGTAAGACCCGCCGTTCCAAATTGTTCGTACATTGCAATTTGGGGTTTAACCGAAGGAATCAGATCATACGTATGATCAATAATTTCCTTATTAAAATGCCAGACGGCATCGGCTGCCCCCTGAAGTGTTTCCCCAAAATCGGTCAATGACCGCTTTAAAATATGTTCCGGAATATAGTTCAGCATGGGATCCAGCCCCACACAGATCGGCGCTTTTGTTTTCTGAATTTTTTCAATCAATTGGTTTATCATATCCTACCCCTTCTTTCCGCAATTAGTCTCAACTATTCTAGCATATCTGCATAGGGCTTTCAAGTAAAACTGGCAAGCCCTAAATAAGACCGAATACCAACGGAACTATGACCACCGTCAGCAAACCGGATACGGCAATCGCCAGACTGCTCATTGCCCCTTCCAGTTCTCCCAGTTCCAGCGCTTTCGCGGTTCCGACCGCATGCGCCGAAGTTCCCAACGCCAGCCCCCGGGCAATCGGGTGCGATATGTTCAGCAATTTGAATATTGTTTCGGCAAAGATATTTCCGGAAATACCGGTAATCATGATACTGACTACCGTAATGGTAACAATGCCGCCCGCTTCCTGGCTGACCCCCATTCCGATTGCGGTGGTGATTGATTTTGGAAGCAGCGTCACATAATGGACATGCTCCAGGTTAAACGCCAGACACAGAATAAAAATGGTCGCCGCACTGGCCGCCACGCCGGATAAAATGGCAATCATCACCGCCGCCAGATTCCGCTTCAGTACCTCCATCTGGCGATACAGCGGAATTGCCAGGCATACCGTGGCCGGAGTCAGCAGATAGCTGATATACTTAGCACTATAATTATAAACCGGATAATCAATCCGAAACAGCTGCAATGCGCCAATAACCACCACGACCGCAACGAGCAGCGGATTCAGAATCGCCCAGCCGGTTTTCTTTTTCAGCCATATCCCGAATAAGTATGCCAATAAACTGATTACTACTCCTAGATATAATGATTTCCGGATAAATGTCACGACTTTTTTTCTCCTTTTCTGCCGGTCTTTTTCAATACTGCTTCCGTTACCTTTCCGGTAACCGCCATGACGACAAAGGTTGAGACCAGGCTGATTACCACCAGCGGAACCAGAATGGGTTTCATCGTTCCATAGCTTTCCATCAGTCCCACCGAAGCCGGGATAAACAAAACCGGCATGATATCAAGCAGCAGGCGGCCGGCATTTTCGACATCACCAAGTTTGATGATACCGGTGCAAAGCAGAATCAGCAGCAGGAATAAGCCGTACACGCCGGCCGGAACCGGCAGCGGAAGGATATCATTGAGCCATTCTCCGACCATTGTAATTCCTAAAATAATAGTAAACTCTTTTATGTATTTCATTTATAATTCTCCTGCCCAATTTGTTGTTTTTTTATGTTTTTTAGCTATACTTATTATCAGAGAGGTGATCCTATGATAATAAAAACAACCGCCCCCGACAATCATGTCGGAGAGGAACTTAAAGCTCTGGCGGCGAACTGCTGCCGCCACGATAACCAGCTTCTCTCCTATCCACTTAATGATGCCGATTCTCATTATCTGTTCTATACGGACGACGGGCTTTTAGTCAGTGCGGCCGCCATGACGGATCTGGGCGGCGGGGTAACCGAATGCAGTGCCTTTACGCTGCCGGAATACCGGCGGCAGGGGTATTTTTCATATCTGCTGAAACAGGCACTGGCCGACTGCGGCGAAACAGATATTCTGTTTGCCTGTGAGCCGGACTGTATGGATACCATATCCGTCCTAAAACATCTGCAGGCAGAACCGGATACCTGTGAGTATCAGATGAAATATTCACTTTGTCAGCCGCTTAAAATCCCTGCTCCAAGCCATCCATGCCTTTCCCTGACCCACATTCGGCAGGCAGAGGGAACCGTACACTGGCAGCTCATTTACCGCGGCAGCGAAATCGGCAGCTGCTTAACGACCTGGATTTCAGAAGACCAGGTCTGCCTCCATCAGCTTATGATCCATAATAACCGGCAGCACCAGGGCTTCGGCCAGGATCTGCTCAGGCTTTTGATATCCCGCTTATCCGGACTGGCGGTTCGGACGGTAATCCTGCAGGTATCCGGCCGCAACGCGGCCGCTTTTGCCCTATATGCAAAAACAGGCTTCAGTATCACCAGAACCCTGTCTTACTATTACTATTAAGCCCGTTACTTATGTACCTTACCGCCATGAGCCTCAATTTTCTGGCGGATCTCCAGCATTTTTTGATCCGTCTGGGCTATTACGTCGGCACAGGCTCTCAGCTCTTCACTGATCACATCCGATGCGTCACCATTGTTTTTCTTATATTTGAGCTGATGGTCAAGGCTGGCCCAGAAGTCCATAGCCATTGTCCGGATCTGAACCTCTACACGCATGGATTTTTTCTGGTCTGAAAAGAACACGGGAGTTTCAACAATCAGATGATAACTGCGGTAACCGTTGAGCTTCGGATTCTTTATATAATCCTTTACCGCAATAACGGTTATATCATCCTGACTGAGCAGCATATTCGCTACTGCATAAATGTCATCCACAAAGGAGCAGATAACACGGATTCCGGCAATGTCGTCCAGATTGTTAATCATCGATTCCAACGATAACGGCAGATTACGGCGCTGCAGCTTTTCTACGATACTGGATGGATTTTTTACCCGGGATTTTATGACCTCAATAGGATTGCGCTGATTACGGACGGTCAAATCATCATTCAGAACTTCCAGCTTCGTCTTAACCTCACGGATTGCACAGGTAAACATCATCATGGCAATCTGAAATTCCCGGGCCTGGCTGACCAGGCGCTCCGGAACCTCCACTAAGTCCGGCACCTGGAGCACGAACTGCTTAAGTTCGCCTTCTGGTTTGATACTAATATTCATTCGTAAATACACCTCACACTATAATATGTTTATTATATACAAATTTCCGGGTGTATACAATCACTAAACCATAAAAAATTAAGTTCTTTACTTTTTTCGCAGATATGGTATGCTTTTTTATAAGCCCCCGGCTGCCAGGTCTATCAGACGCCGCCAGGGCAGATTGGAGATGATCGCATGAATGAATCCTGCTCCCAAAGCTGCAGCTCCTGTGTAGAAGACTGCAGCAGCCGTACGGCGGAACAAACCAGCTTTCTGGTGCCTTTAAATCCTGCCAGCACGGTGAAAAAAGTCATTGGTATCGTAAGCGGGAAAGGCGGTGTCGGCAAATCACTGATCACCAGTCTGATGGCCGTTAACATGAACAGCCGGGGAAAACGCACGGCCATTCTGGACGCCGACATTACCGGACCCTCCATTCCCAAAGCCTTCGGGCTTGACACAAACGGGGTCAGCATGAATCCGGACGGGCTTATGATTCCGGCCACTACCTCGACCGGCATCGCAATTATGTCCGCCAACCTGCTGCTGAACAAGGCTACCGATCCGGTGATCTGGCGGGGACCTGTCATTGCCGGGGCGGTAAAACAGTTTTGGCAGGAAACCTTATGGAAAAACGTGGAATACATGTTTGTCGATATGCCGCCGGGAACCGGTGATGTTCCGCTGACCGTTTTCCAGTCTTTGCCGGTAGACGCCATTATCATTGTTACCTCTCCGCAGGAGCTGGTTTCAATGATCGTCTTAAAAGCCGTCAATATGGCAAGGAAAATGAATATTCCGATTCTGGGGGTAGTGGAAAATATGAGTTACCTGGAATGTCCGGACTGCGGAAAGAGAATTTCCGTGTTTGGCGAAAGCCACATTGATGAAATTGCGTCTGAAGCAGACCTTCCGGTACTGGCAAAGGTGCCGGTCAGCCCGGCTGTGGCCGCTCATGTGGATGCCGGAACGATTGAATATCTGGAAACGGACTGGATGGATGAAGCAGTCCAAAAACTGCTGGCCGAATAAAAAAAACCGCATTGCGGGGAGCGTCGCAAGATGAGCGTCTCATTCTGCGGTAGATCGCTGGATTTAGATCTACCGCGAAGCGGGGCGTTTTAACACCTGTAAAATGCCCGAATATTCAAGCGGTTTCATAACTAAATAAAACAGGATCGTTTTGATCGGCAACATAATAATATTTTTGGTAATCCGGCCCGGCAGCAACGCCATAAAGCCCTTTCCGTACAGCAGGGAAAGCGCGTATGTATTAACCAGGAGATTGCAGATTACCATCACGACCAGCTCCGCCGCCAGCACCCGCCAGAAATTCAGCGGCCGTTTATAAAAGAACAGTCCATACAATAAACCGGCCAGAGCAGCATTCAGCGTAAATAACGGAAAATAACTGCCGCCGGGCATAACCAGATAATTCAGAATGTCCATTGCTGCCCCATACAGCGGCCCGACCACCGGGCCGAATAAATAATAGACCACCTGATTCGGAATGCCATGCAATGATATCCTATTGGTATTATCCAGCATAATTGTAAACATACTCTTCATTACCATGGAAATGGCACCGCACATGGCAGCAGTTGTGATGGTGCTGACTTTGTTTAACTCAAGATACGAGCTGGTGAACAAAGTGATTAATTTTTTCATAAAAAAATACCTCCTTTGCAGACACCTCGCGAACTACAAAGGAGATAAATTTAGATTTATCTTCATTGCAGCGGGATGCGATCTGTGCACCGCAAGAAATCCTTTTCGTCCAGCCGGCAACTCCCCGTCCAACTGACACTTAACGCGCACAAACCTACTCTGCTTCTCTCTATTTATTTTTTTATATCATAGATACTATGATATTATTCCAAATTATATCATATCTAATTTAAATGTAAAGCATAATCGGCAATTCCTTGAAAAATTAAAGCTCCCACTACCGAGCCGCCATCTAAAACACCGATGCTGCGTTGTGCCGAATAGGCCGCCCGGCCATGAACCGCACGCATCTGTCTTGTTGCCTCAGAACCTTTTGCGGCTGCCGCCGCTGCCAGGGCAACGGCGGCCTTCGGATCATGAGCATTTTTTACCAGTACCTGCGCGCCCGGATACAGAGCGTCAATAATCGTCTTCTCCCCCGGCTTCGCCTCGGCCTTTACCATAATATTCTCCACTCCCGCCAGCAGGGCGGCTGCCGCTTCGCCAAAGCCGGCCTCATCTTTTCCCTTAAGCGCCCTGGCAATCCCCATAAAACCGAAGGTGGTGATCGTCCCTAACGACGACGGTGCCGCGGCATTGAACACCTTTGCGCATGCTATTAACAGCTTTCCTAAATCATTTTCCTCCGCAGATGCCAAAAAATCGGCTGCCGCCCGGTATCCGTCATCCATGGAAATTCCCAGATCCCCATCCCCGTTTACCTGGTCAAGTTCAATCAGATACTCACGGTTTTCTGCCATTCTGGCACTGATTGCCCGGACGATTTCGGTTACTGATTTCCGATCCATCTCGTTTCCCCCTTTTATTTATTAATGTTTGTATAGAACGGCGTCTCGCCCGGAGCCTGCAAAAGCGCCTTTAATTCGTCATCCAGTTTGAAAATGGTCACCGAAAGTCCTGCCATTTCCATGGCAGTGGCGTATTCGCCGATATGCGGCATAACCACCGACACCCCCCGCCCGGCAAGCATCTGATGAACCTTCCGGTAGACGATCAGCTGTTCCTCCAGCGGTGTTGCTCCCAGGCCATTGACCATCACTGATACTTCATCCCCGTCATCCAGCGGCATATCCTTAATAATCGTGGTAACCAGGGTTTCAGCTATTTCATCAGCCGTCATCATTTTTTTTACTTCAATTCCGGCTTCACCATGAATTCCCATACCCACTTCAATTTCATCATCGGCAATGGAAAAAGTCGGCTTCCCCGCTTTGGGGACGATGCATGGCGAAAGGGCAACCCCCATCGACCGGATATTGTCAAGTGCCCGCGCCGTCACGGCGGCTACCTCTTTTAAGTTCATCATCTGATCCGCTGCCGCGCCGGCAATCTTAAATGCGTATACCATCCCGGCTACACCGCGGCGTTTAAAAGCATTTTCCTTCGGGGAGCTGGCAACATCATCACGAACCAGTACGGTTTCCGTTTCAATATCGTCAAATTCCACCTCTTCACAGGCCATCCGGAAATTGAAGATATCACCGTTGTAGTTTCCATACAGACACAGAACGCCGCTTCCCCGGTCACAGGCGCGGATCATCGCCGCCATTTTATCGGCCGCCGGTGATGCAAAAACGTCACCAACCGTGCATCCATCCAGCATTCCTTTTCCGACATAACCTAAAAAAACCGGCAGGTGGCCGCTTCCTCCGGCCGTAACGATACCGACCTTGCCTGGTTTGGCCGGGTAATTGGACAACAGGACGCGAAAATCATCATCAAGCAGCTTTACTTTGTCACCATAAGCACAGATAATTCCCTCCATCGTGTCCTGTACAAAACGATCCGCACTGTTTATTATTTTCTTCATGAAATTCCTCACTTTCTAATTTTCTTTTACACCCCAGGCCGCACGCAGCAGCTGAGGATAGGGCTCCAGGTGGGCATAATCATTAAACCGCTCCAGGGTAAATTGCCGTTTCTCCGGATGATAACAAAGCTCCGTGATACTTCCGTTCTCAAAGGTTGTGCCAATCATCCGCCATTTTACCATGTCGATCCCCAGAATATGACAAAGAACAGCTCTGATCCAGACGCCGTGGGTGGCAATCGCAATGCTTTTGCGGTGGCGTCCTGCCACCTCCAAAAGCTTCGGCATGGCACGTCTCACCAGATCGGAGGCCGACTCACCTCCCGGATAGGGGAGGTCTGTCTCCATCTGCTCCTGCTGCTTTTTAAAGCCGGCAAATTTCACTTCGATTTCCTCATCCGTCAGGCCTTCCATATCGCCAAAGCAAAGCTCACGGAATTCCGGGATAATTTCATGCGGTACCTGCCAGCAGCGGTTAGCATGCTCTGCCGTTTCTTTCGCCCGGAGCATATCACTAGAATAAACCTTCTCGAGCCCCCAGTCCTTCATCCGCGCACCGACAAGCACGGCCTGACGAACCCCCTCCGGAGACAAAGAGACATCTATATTACACCGCTTATCACACTGCCTGCCATGACGAATCAGATATATCTTCACTGCCCGTTCCTCCTTGTCTTAATGATCTGTCATAAATTTAATTTCTTTCGGATAAGCCCACTGCTGCAGCTCGTCCTGGATAAAACTATCCGGTTCCCTGCCGCCGTTTGCGGTCAGCGCCAGATAATATAACTCAGCCAGTTCTTCAATATAAGCCGCTTTTAGAAAAGCCTCATAGATATCGCGGTCATCCACTGCCACCACGCCATGCTTTTCCAGCAGAAAACTATCGGACTCCCGGTAGGCTTCGATGACGCTGTCGGCCAGATCTGTCGTTCCGGGGCGGCCATAGGGTGCCACCGGCACCCGCGCTTTCGTCAGACCTAAGCTGGCCACTTCATAAACGATGGCCGGAATCGGCTTATTCAACAGGGCAAACGTTGTTGCATAAG